>WLWI01005232.1_pt1 | contig 10853 bp, 8 predicted proteins | sample 6701501 | NCBI WGS metagenome assembly WLWI01 (sample SAMN12718690, study PRJNA515312) | sponge metagenome | isolation source: marine sponge | host: Mycale hentscheli | place: New Zealand: South Island, Marlborough, Capsize Point | collected 2014-11-01
CTGAGACTAGAAGATCTTTAAATCTTACCATATCTATATATTTGTTATTTCAAGTTTATTCAACAATGTATTTACTTATTCATGTACCACTTGTTATTGTCTTTGTCAATAAGTCGTTAATTGTTATAGATATAATTTGATTCACAATTTTAGCTTCATTAAGAAAGTTCTACGTACATTAAAATTTCAGCTAATTGCTGGATACCACTAGAATGTAATGAATCAAGAGCAAAAATTGTGTGCACAAGCACTAAATTAGAAACATCAATTATATAAATTTGAGATTATTATTATACAATACAGTGTAACTTACATTGTAGGTGTTATCTTGCATTATTATCATAATACACGGCATATCTTCATCAATCATTGCCAGTGGTCCATGTTTCAGCTCACCACTCAATATGCCTTCACAATGCATGTAAGTTAGTTCCTTAATTTTCTACATTAAAACGCCAATCAATAGTTTATATAAATTTAAGTGCTTTGAGTATTATTATAAGTCTCACATTCAAAACGACAACATAATAATCACTATGATATTGATATGTACCAGAAAACAAATCTATTGACAAAAATTGTAGATTGAAAACCTACAAACCAAACAAAAAGAACTACAGCATGCAATTCTTTATTACTCTGAGATACTTACCAATGCTCCTTCTAAACATGTTGCAAAATTATATCCACGACCCATTATTATCAAACTTTTCTTTTTGCATAATCGTTCAGCCAATTGCAGCATTTCACCATCAAGTGCCAGGGCTTTTCTGATCAGGTCTAGATTAGAACAAGTTGTGTACAAGCATCATATTAAACATTCTCTTGAATAACTAGTAATACAAACATAGCCATAAGTGATCACACTTGCTATAAATAGGATAATAGCATATTCAAGAAAAGAAGTGAAAAATCTGTGGACTTAAGCCATACTGAAAATCAACAAAATAATTGTTGTCACCACATACCTTGGTAGTGTGAACATAACATTATAAAATCACATTTGACATTACAAAATCATATTTGAAAGTTTTACAGGTTGTATTTCCCCCTTATTCTTGTTTTTATAATTTAATGATTGCTCTAGTTCATACAAATTGTTGAAATTAGTAAAAGAAGTTCAAACTTGATGATTGGTGACAACATTAATTGTCTTGTGCAAACAAGACTTAAAAAAATTTTTTTTTGCTACCATGTCTGTACTACAGTTTTATATTCCAATTACCAGTTATGATACTAGTTCTTTCAGTTCTTTAAAATTAGAGACTAGTAAAAGTAGTTTATTATGTAAATAGCCAAGAAAAACGAAAACCGCACTCTACCTTAAAACTTTCAAACAGACAAAGGCTATAAAAAAAAAGAAACTAAGAATGTGAAAATACAAAATGATTTAGTGCAATAAAGTTAGTTTGGAATAAAAGGGGAAGCTTCTGGATAATATTATATATAAATATTCATGGAGTTGAGTGGCAAGTTACACCCCTCAATAACTGCTGATCACAACATTCTAATTAGCAATTAGGAGTTTGAATACATGAAAAGTGCTTTCTCCCTGACTCAGCTCTATTATTACCCATAAATATATAATTTGATCAAAATCAACTAGTAACTTTCATGTGGCATAATGTTGTCTCACTGATATGATGTCCATGACACAATTTTTTTTTAGCTGTTAAGAAAAACTTTCTTTCTGAGCCCAAGACACTACGCTTTCAAACAAGCCTTAGAACAACTTGCTGAGTCATAAGTGGCTTGCAACTGCCTGCCTAAGACCACAGACCTGTGTAGACATGTGCTAAGCTTGGTAGAAAAAGTAACACATTTTTAAGCATAAATTACAAGGAGAAACAAGCTATATGGCAAGCTAAATGAAGAGCGAAGTTAAGGAGAGTAAGAAAGCTTATCAATTTTATCTAAAAAGTACCAGGAACGAAAAAATACAGCAATGAGAAAGTCTCAATTGGATGAACACCACACGAAGGAAAAGCAACGAATTAGGGTATACGGACAGATAAGAAAGTCAATCAATAGAATTATGCAGTCCTACAGCAATCTAGTGTGCTAGTTCAATAATGCCCTTGTCGCTCCAAAAAAGGCAATATATTGTCAGATGTATACCAGAGAATATTGGACTTCAAGTGAATGCTTTCCTCATAATATCCACATCTCAAAGTCAGGGTACAAAACTAAGCAGTTAGTCTAAACATTTTACACCAGAATAATACTGCCAGGCAGGATCCTGGGCCCAAAGATGGCATTATAATCAGATGGAAAAAATCAAAAGAACACAACAGCTGAGATACATACTAATATCCCTTAATTAGTTTGTTGTTCGACGATGAGTTCGGATTATCTGAAGCGGAGAGCGATGAAGGGGACTTGCAAGAGAGCAGTACAGATATTTTTGCTTTCATTGTATCGCCAACAGTTAATTCTAGGAAAGTGGAAGCTATAGAAGATGCTGTGCAATCTTCTGATGATAGCACTTGCAATGGGTCTGAATCTTTAGATGCTGAAGGTAAGTCATAATCACTGGGAATGTCTTAGATAGCTGTGCTTAGCAATGCAAGGATAGTTAGTTCTAGGTTTAGCCAATAGAGCATAGTAAGCTAGGTTATGCAGTTTACATATTAGCTGCAATGATAGCAACAAGCACTGATTCAACACTAGCTAATAACTCAATTAGAGATCAATGTGTGATATAATAATAATAATAGTATTAGTAGTAATATTTTTTATTTTATTATACATGTAAATTTATATTAATGTGTTTAGTCAGTGTATTTTCTACTGGTAAGTGGTAAACTCAACAGGCCAATTCTCATCCAATTGTGTTCTGAGAAGCTTAACATACAAGCAATACCCACATCACCAGTGTTTGTTGTCTGCTTATCTTTTATTATTTCTTTGGTTTCTGGTGTAGTTCTCTCATGTGTATGTTCTTAATGGTTTGGGAGGGACAGACCATGGCCAACATCAACTGCTTGTACCTGAACGAAGAACTGTCACAATATTTGATATCTGAAGACAGTATTGTCTTCCCATTATTACAGGTAAAGCTTTATATGTATGTATGCAAGTCTAATACTAGCTTATATGATAGCTTATATGAATAAAATTTTACCTACATCTTGTTTCTTTAACCTCTGCTAAATATGGACACTCATTCTTATAGAAAAATCATACAATTCAGACTAGGGTTAGAAGAAGGTCACTGTGGTCTTGTACCTATAGGAGAGAGCAACAAAACAGGATACAGTAGGAATCGGTCACTATAATTAGTAGCTGTGAATATTTACTCTTTATGTACTGTCACTACAACTGTAATCATTGTCTAGTAAAGCACCACAATTTTAGTTTATCAATAGCAACACACTGAAGTGGAAGTATTTTTGCTTGTAAATGACATGCCAAGACAGAAGCTAAAGTCTACTTTCTGCAGTACTCTATTGTAAGATACTTGACGTGGACCTTTATTACCTATGAAACATGACCATCGGGTGATTGAAAAATTGTACAAATGGAATAAGAATCTAAGTCTATGTATATGGCATAGCATAAAGTATATACCTAATGAATAATTGCCCAATTCATCACCCTATCAAACATGCTACTTACAATATAGTAAATACGACTATATGTGTAGTGTCTCACTCCTTTCATTCACTTAACATTTAAACTGTTCACTATAGACTGGAATTTCCAGAATCTAAAGTTCCTCTTTGCCGCTATAGCTAACACTATCACTAGAAAAAAAAATAATGCAGTAGGGTATATGTCGATGCTGAGAGGGGTTGGACTTGATAACTGATATTAATCAAACCAAAAGGTGTGGCTATGTTTACATTATACTATTAAATTTATTAATGTTGAAATATTTATGGAACTCTTCAGATAACAGAACATTTACTGTACATTGTACTATTATGTGGCAGAAAACTTCACAGGACTATTACTCTGCCAAATAACTATTTTGACTTCGTGCTGAATTGAAATGTTGGGTTAAGTATACTTCAATTAACTTACAATTAGAAAACAAGCTCCTATTAACACAGCTTTTATCTTCCCATTGGAACTACAAACATATTGTTGTTATAGAATAAATGTGACGTTAATTTCATTAATTGGTTGTTTCGCTTCACTTTTCTCATATTGCTACTGGTATGTTCTAATCACCACAATGCCATTTCAATGGAAAGGGAGCTTGGGCCTATTACTCAGGAGGTTTCTATAGCCACTGGCTGAAAGAAGTGGTAGGGGTGCTAAATGTTGATATTTTTCCAGCTTTTGTTCCTCTGGTCTAGCTGCTACTACATCACCAGCTTTAGCAGTTGCTTGGCCCCTATATGAAATGGCAAACGTATCTGGGCAGGTGACATTCCAAACAAGTGACGACCAAACTTCCATGGCACCAAGGTCATCCCATCAGGTCTCTTCCCATTGGTTCTTAGGAGACCAGGTGGCTTCAGTCTTGAAGGAGTTCCAGCTGCTGTCAGTGTGGTAGAATACACTACCACATTTAACTAAAGACTTATGGTTCATTACATTCCTTTCATCCATTCACTTAATCTGTTATCCACAACTATTCAAACTTTGAAAGAAAGACTTAGAGATGACACAGCCAAGAAGAGAGCTACTACTGATAACCGCAAAAAATGCATGTTTGGAAGCATCTTGGGAGGGCCCCTTTGTTGTACTGTCAAAACTTACTGATGTGAATTACAAAATAGCCCCCAAGGGAAGCAAAGGAAAATCACGGGGAAAAGTTGTTCATCTGAATCATCTCAAAGAGTATGCGGAGAATTAATGTTTTTGCTATTGTTGCAGTGTGTGAGGAAGAGTGTAAAGATGCAACTGTTAATAACTCATCCCAGTGATCTCATTGCAGCAGTATCTGAGTTAAAGTATTTGACTGAAACATGTCCAATGGAACATATGTCTTCTGTTGGTACCGTGATTCGAGGAATTTTGCATTTGCTCTTGGGTGTAACAGTAGCAATGATCCCCCTAATTATTCTATTAACCCAAGCTTGAGTATAGAATACTCTAAATCTATTACTGAGATTTTAGAAAAACATGTTGACATTTTTTCTGAAATTCCAGGTTGTACATCTACAGTTTCCCATTCCATTTCAGATAGTTGTGAATTACCAATATGGACTCCATCTTACACGGTGCCTGCTCACTTGGAGGTTGGGTTTCAGCGCAGCATAGAGGAACTACTTAGGTTAGACATTATTGAGCCTTCAACATCCGCATGGTCAAGTCCACCCATTCCAATCATTAAGAAAGATGGTGATGTGAGAATTGTTTGTGATTATCGCAAGTTGAATTCGGTGACATTGCCTGAACCTTTCAAAATGCCAACCATTGAAGAAATCTTGTCTAGGTTAGGCAGGGCAAAGTTTTTGTCCAAACTGGACTTACAAAAGGGTTTCCATCAGGTTCCTGTCGCACCAGCTTCTAGAGACTTCACAGCTTTCTCTTGTCGGCATGGAAAATTTCGCTACAAGAGAATGCCATTCGGCTTGAGAAATGCCCCAGCCACCTTTCAGCTATTGATGCAGGAGGTACTCAGGGGCTTGGAAGAGTATTCATCAGCATATATCGATGATATTGTCATTTTTTCAACCAATTGGAAAGATCATTTGTACCACATTGATTCTGTATTGGCTAGCATCTATGGAATCCACACACCCCAAGGAAGCACAAAGGCACTATCTGGGGTCACTATCTTCTCACCTGGCAGAGCTACAATGAGGTTGCCTTGCACAATGTCATCATGACAGATGATTTCGCACTTTGCGGTGTTCAGTGTCAGACTGAGAGAGTCAGCATTCTTGATGACATCAAGATCAAGGAGAACATCTTCGACAGAGCCACCAACTGACACATCATCCGGGTACATCACAGAGAGCAGGGAACGTAGCTGCTCAGTGGCGGCGTATGGCCAGGCAGAATAGAAGTGGGCCCAGTGGGTCGCCTTGCTGCACACCCTCCTGTGATAGAATGTTCTGGTCATTCCAGAGGAGAGAAGTAGGGGAAGAATAAGCGGAATGAACCAGGGGATAAATACCTGGGGCCAGGTCTTGTACTGCTTCCAGCACTTTGTCACGACGGACTGAATTGAAAGCATTTCTGAAAGCTAGCTTCAGTAGTACATGGCTACTGGGTAGGTTATGCAGGTACTTTTCCTTGTAGCATGGACTGCACCTTCTGCACCACCACGAACACCAAAACCCAGCTGTCTTGTCCTCAAAAAGTTAGCCATGTCTTCAATTGGCAGCTAATCTGCAGAGGGTACATCTAACAGCAATTGGGCGCAAGTTACCCGACTTTTTTCAAGTGTGACTAGTTTTGCTCCAAAGAAAAATGGATGTATTTCGGCTGGTACCCTTCCCTCCAAACTAAAGCGCAGAAGATGCTAGGGTCTCCACAAAGATTGAATCATCATCCCCAGCGGCACGCAAGAGATCCTTGAAGTGTTGAGGCTGGAGAAGGTCAGGACCACTACCTGACCCACAAGAAAAGGACCAAATTGCACGCACAACTAATGCAGGGGTCTACTAGTAGAGGTGGGAGGGGGAGGGATAGTAGAGTCAGGATGGGGAGCTGGGTGCTTTTCTTGCAAAAGTGACAGAATTGAAAGGGTCCAAACGGTCATCAGAGCTACCTCTAAAATCTCCTTCTAACTTACAGGTTTCTCTTCTGCTCAAATATTTCATGGCATCTTTCTCGGATTCCGGGTGATTGACCAGCTTCCTCCTCTGCTTGGGCTTTGCTACAGTAGGGTCTGGATCACTGGTTTGTACAATCTGGGATTTAACCCGGGTTGCCAAAGAGGTGCGTCCATTCGATGGAACTCGCAAACACCTTGCTGAAAAATGGAGAAGGCGCTTCCAGGCTACAACAGAATTGTGGGCCACTATTTAACTTAACACTGAACAAAATCTGGACAGGCACTGCTGTCGTGCACCCTTTGGGATCCGCTCAAAACAGGTATACGCTGGAAGGCTTCTAAACTAAACTGTTTGGGAGGAGACGGAGATGGTGACAGGCCAAGTGGAGGCATTGTTGGTTCTTCTGCAGTTTGTTGGCTTCCCCCTAACAAAGTACTGATGATGTTCACAGACCAGGGGCTATGAATTGGGCCATGAGATCTAACAAGCCATGAAGTGGTGATAGAAAAGGTACACACTACAAGAGGCAAACATTGACGCCACTTTTTTTTTTTTTGGGAGAGTCCAACTTCATTCTGCAATTGCACCCTGTTGGAATGTCACGTAAAACAACTAAATCTCCCATGTCCTGGTTGAAAAGCAGGGTACATGACAACATAAAATACCAATACAGTGACCTGCTGCCAGAGCAAAAAAAAAAAAAAAAAAAAAAGTCAAGAAATTTTATGATTTCAGGTCAATAACATCCTGCTGTTCATGCATATTACTTGAAAACTATTACTTACCCATTTCTGGACTCACTCAAATTCTAACAAAATGGGAGAGTCCAACTTGATTATGCATGTATGTTAAACAAAAATTGGTAGCTAAAAATACAACAACTATAGCTGCAATACCATAATCTTAGTTTATGAGCAACTCACTAAATTAAGGAAGTCCCGTTTGATGATGAGGTGATAAATTACACACAGTCTAACAGGGCAGTATATTTCCAGCCACACTCCAAGAGCAGAGTATTGGATGGTATAATATCATTCCACCACCTCATCTACTCCAAGGCAGGTGTGGCAGTAATATTGTTCTTACCCTTTCAATTGGAAGCCTCACCCTGACCCCAACGTAACCAATTACACCTCTTACTATCAAACACAACAAAGAAGGTCAGTACAAAAATTAAGAAAAAGTCAACATAACTATGTTTGTCTCTTGGTCTAGTACAAAATTGCTTGCAAGAAGACAGGCATAAGAGTGAGTCTACCCTACATTTTGCTACTTGTGTGCTACCAAACATAATATTGATGCAGCCAATGACGGATTAGTGTAATGCCAGAAGAACTCTTCTGCGATTATGAAGGCTGCAAATAAGCCAGGAGAATCAGATGTGCAATTCATCATCATTGCGTAGTAGTGCATATGTGGCATTGACTACTAAATTAGAGTAACTACGGTTACACAACTGAGTGAACTATCCATCACATCCAACCACTCAAACAGAGCAATGGTTCAAGCTTGGCCCCTGGCTTATCAATGGACAGGAGAAAGAAATAAGGGAAGTGCCCCAGATAAGTTGCAATGACACTCCATTTCCTGTTCCAACCAGCACACTTACACTTCCAACATTAGTGACCACCAGTAGATGCCATCCATAAATTATTTAGATATAAATACGTATTAAAATAACTGGCATGGATTGTTTGTTACACATCTTTGTCATGTGGTAAAAATTATTAGCTACCCCTAAAGTGAACTTTGTTGGGCCATCATTTTATTGCTGCTCACCATATTAACTAGTATTATATCTCTTGTAGACAACAATGATACATTCGAAATGTAAGCTGCAGACTGTTTTTTATATTCTAATAAAACACAATACACTTGCTACAAATGTCAAGTAATGCTTTCTAGTGGTATTGTATCACATATTTATTTATAAGCACTTAAAAACACCAGTAAGTACATATGCACACTTAAATTTAATAGTTACATACACTATACATTAGTCACGCTCAACATTGGATCCCTGCAATAGCTAAATTGTCACACCAGCTTATGCTTCTTCCCATATTGACCAAACATCACTGTGTGTACCACATACTAATCTTAAGTGTGCAATGGCATCAATTTGAAGTTGTTCACTGCTGTCACACTACATGTAGTTGTTTACAGCATTCACATTGAAAGATCTTCATGCTTAGTTTATAACTGGAATAGTCATTATAGTTCGCAGTATAAACAAACTCGATAACCAATAACATCGTTGACATTGTCACACATTCACAAGGCTATGATAATCAGTGTGTGAATTGAAGTTTTAAATTGTGGATATTCTTGGATGGCTCTAACCACTTTCATTGATATGTTCTATAGCCAGTAGTACAATTAAACCCATAGTAGCCTAACATATTATGATATTTGGGGGATGCAGTAGGAGGCATACTCTCGGTTGACAGTGTTAGCTACTGAACAATACTCTCGGTTGACAGTGTTAGCTACTGAACAATACTCTCGGTTGACAGTGTTAGCTACTGAACAATACTCTCGGTTGACAGTGTTAGCTACTGAACAATATTTGTCACTGTCCAGCCAGAGCATGCATGGCATAAGACATATGAATAGCACAAAGCTAATGAGCAATGAACAAGGAATGGAAACATAAGAAGTTCTATAAACCATGTATAACTTTAACAAGATATCTTCAAGCCATTGGCTTTCTAAACTTCAACGATGACTGAAGCAAATCAGTATAACATGCTAGGCTATAATTTTTAAACAGTCATAATACGATTTAAATTACATAATTAAATATTCAAAAATGCATCCAACATAGTCTATTCAACACCGAGTTTGACAAACCAAACTATCTATTCAAAGTTAAACTGAATTTTTAGGGTTCAAAGCCTTTGCTAACTTTTTTATGTCTGTCATAGGAGCTTCGCACTTGTAATTCTCACATAGATACACTGTAGCTTTCCCCTCAACTTCAGATATGGAAGACAAAATTTCAATATTTTCTGTCAGAAGGCTTGCAGTTCCAGGTTTATGAACAACTAGTGTCTTATTAGGAAGATAGAAATTCCATATGGTATCAAGAAGAGCTTGAGTGTCAGGAGACTTCATTTCTCCTGCAATGATGATCTAGTGCAAAGTGAAAAAAATTACCAGCGTCATAACAAATAGTAACAACAAAAATAATTCAGTGTCTCTTTACCCACCAACACACATAGGGATCTAGCAGAGAATAGCAGACTTCATTTCCCCTGCAATGACATTCTGCGATTCAAGCATAGGGATTATTAGTGCATTTAGTAACCTCGGTGAAATAAGAGCCAGAGAAATTGCGGGTATGCCCCCCTTCTCCGCCACCTCCCAATTTCCAATCTAAATATTGTCATGCACTACAAGACACTGGGTCATCTTCGACTCATGTGAAACAGTATCAAGTTCATTGGGTCTATCCTTATTGAAATTCATTAGATTTTAAAAAGATAGCTGCAAATAGTAGTAAATGTTGCAAGTAGCCTGCACACAAGCTCATTGAATGATTGGAGGGTATACCATGCATGATATGGTGTGAATTTTGATGAATGAAATTCTGAAGATATCACAATTTGTCCAGTTTTATAGAAATACATAAATACATACAAATCTATATAATGATACGCTTGTGTGTCAGTAACGACGACGATGACGGCGTGTGTATTCATGAATAATTCATGAGCTTTGTATGGTTTGGTAAACATTGTCCATTTATGGTAGGTAAAGTATCGTTCATTTATGGTAGGTAAAGTATCGCCATAATCAGTAGAACATGCTGGTTACTTCTAAAGAGCGGGTGCAATTGACGATGGAAGGCGGCGTAGGTTTTAAAAAGGAAGGCGAAAGTACGGAAGAGAAGGTAAAAGGCGATTAATCGTAACTGAAAATCGAATGGAATCAGCGAGGTAAGGGATGTGGAAGAGAAGGCAAAAAGGTGAGCGATTAATTATAACTAACAAGCGGGTGGAATCGACGAGTAAAGGCAGGGGTTAGTTTTCAAAAGAAAGGTAAAAAATTCAGAAGCAGGAGAGATAGACAAAGTAAAAGGGGGCTCCATGACTCAAGAAAAAGAGCTGAAGTTAAGAGAGGTGGGTAGAAGAATAGCTCAGATAGTTCAGAAAAAAGAGAGTAGGAGAG
>WLWI01005233.1_pt1 | contig 10853 bp, 14 predicted proteins | sample 6701501 | NCBI WGS metagenome assembly WLWI01 (sample SAMN12718690, study PRJNA515312) | sponge metagenome | isolation source: marine sponge | host: Mycale hentscheli | place: New Zealand: South Island, Marlborough, Capsize Point | collected 2014-11-01
CCTTTACCCTGTATGCTAAATTTAAAAACTGGACCTTATTTTCAGTAGCTTCAGTGTTAGAATTCAATAAAAATAGTATAGTCTTTAGGCTCGCTCGCCATTTGTGCTCAAGCACACCACTAGTAATGTTGAAGTGCATTTTTAACTATACTAAACAAATCAGTTCAAACATTTACTATTCATTTAATTTGCTCAATGTTAATTCTAGACTGAACTTCTCAACCCTGTCTTAGTGAAAAATAATAATAATAATTTAATGTAATGAACCGGCAACCATAGGCATTGGTTGCTGATGGATGATTAAAAATTGTGTGGCAACTTTACTTCCAATTGAGTTTATATATATTTTATGAAAATATTTTGAGAGAAACAAACAATGTATTTTGAACCAAGTTTTTGGAAAAGTGGAAGCATTCATGAGCTTTATGCAATCAAGAACTATTATTGGTGGATTAGCTAAGAAACGTCTTTGCAGATCATGCAAAGTAAACAGATACGAAGTTCAATTTCCAAGACAAATGATAAAAAAGTACAATTACGTTGTGGACCGTGGCTAAGCGATAAATGTGGGATGGTCCTGGAGGTTTCATGACAGTTGGCAAGTATGTAATTATTAAACTTTACTGACTCAAAGTCTCTATGAAACTTTCTAGTGAAAAACTAATACTGAGAAATAGCCCATGGTCTAGCTAGCGTATTATCACCCAAACCTTGAATTTAACTTTAGTCTTTCAATGATTCCGTCATTCTCGGCTGAAATAATTATAATAATAGGACATTTTTCAGCCAATATTTTTAATTATAACTTAACCCGGCACTTCGGCTTCTTGCCGAAGTCCTCTTCAGGTGTCAACTGAGGTCGAACTCTCTGTGGTGATATAATAACATAAAGTAAACAGCAAGATTTCTGGAGGGCACGCTTACTGTTTATTATATCCTGGAGGGTGATTTGCATGCAGCATGGACAGCCAGCATCCTGGAAGCTATAAAACACCTAAATCTATGTCTCGTGACATAGGTTTAAAGCTTCCAGGATGCTGGCTGTCCATGCTACGTGCAAATTACCCTGCAGGATTTAATAAACAGTAAGTGTGCCCTCCAGAAATCTTGCTGTTTACTTTGTGTTATTATATCACCACGGAGAGTTCGACCTCAGTTAACCCCTGAAGAGGACTTCGGCAAGAAGTCGAAACGTCCGGTTAAGTTATAATTAAAAAATATTGGCTGTTAAAAATAGAAAAAATTTCCTATTATTATAACTTTAGTCTTGCGGGCCAGATATTCCTACTTCTTCTTGCCACTTACAGCAAGAAAGAGAATCTGGGGACACCTACAGTACTTCCCAGTTCCATTGAAATGCAACTAGTGAAGTATGGACCAGCAGTGTATTTTAATCACGAACTAGTGGATGTCTATATGAACTATCAGCTAGGAAGGTCTTTGCTTAGGGAAATTTGCTTAAAACGATTGTGAAGAGTGTGGGGATCAGTCCCACACATAAAACTATTTTTAATCCAAGAGAAACTTATTCATAATTTGCACTGTGCTACTAGCTGGCAGTTGTGGAACATTCTTATTGGTTATTTAGAAATTGCTCATGGCAGCTACCTCAGGGTATAGATAGCAGCTGCCTTAGAGATTGTTTAGTACCTTAGCAACTGTTTTGTATAAACTTAATAACATTTTTGTGGTTAGTTATTATATCATTTGTGGTTCTATGTTATCTTGTTATTATTTAATGTATTATTCTTATTGATATTTAACTAAACTATCTGTTGAAGAATTAGAGACAATTAATTAAGTATTACAGGATTCACTTTTAAAGAAGGATTGGACTAAAACCTTCACATTTGGTGGCAGCTTCGGGATAGATACTTCGCTTTATTCAATTTGGACAGTAAACTCAATCTTCATACTATTGTATTGTTGTTGTTGTAGTTTTTTCTAATTGCGTGATTTTTATTATTTTTGTTATTCACTTTTAGCTCATAAAATTGTTCATTGTCATTGTTATTGCCTTTTTGTTAATTTCTTTTAACTTGGTGTGTGTGTTCAGGTATTCTGCTTTCCAAAGCCACTGACCACCTTGGATGTCTCGAAGCAGTCAAAGAAAGAAGCAGGCAGATAATTCTATGTCTGATAATTTAGTTGGTGAAATGTCTGGAGCAGAACACTTGAATGCTCCAGTACTACTTTTAATGGTTGAAAAAATGATTTAAAAAATGATGCAGGGACAATTGCAGGTTGATGAGGCAAGAAGGAAGGCTGAAATGCAAGCACGGGCAATGGAATTGGAAGCAGAAGTTCTTAGGGATGACAAAAGTCAGAAGAAAGGAGAATAAGAGAGCAAGTGTTATCAGGCATAGCTGTGTATAAGGAAGGGGATGATTTGGAAGGATATTTGCGAGTGGTTGAAGATTCTTACATAAAGGCAGGTTTGGCAAAGTGTGAGTGGATGTTTAATCTTAGAGCTAAGTTGGTAGGTAAAGCTCTCGAATTTTTTAGTGAGATTAGTGGCACTACTAATGATTATGATGAAGCTCGCAGTAGATTACTTACATGTATGGGGTACACAGCCAAGAGAGCTGGTATCGAATACTATGATGTGTGTAAAGAGACACTAAGAAAATTAGACCCTGACAGCTTAATTGCTAAACGCAAGGCACTCTTTGAGAGAACATGTGGGGAACATATTCCAGACTCAGTTACAATATGCCATCATGTTAAGGCTTGGGTATACAATGTTTTGACTCACAAGGCTAGGTCTTATGTGGATGCCAGATCTATTAATAATTTAGAAGAGTTAGCTGGTACTCTGAGAGATTATGTAACAATAGAAGGCTCTTTGAAAGGAGGTGAAAAGGCATCATTCCAACCTAATCTGAATAAGAAAGAAATTATAAGTTGTTTTAAGTGTGGGAAAGTAGGGCACAAGGCAGTAGATTGTTATTCCCGTACTTACAGCAAGCCTCTTTCAGGTAGCCAATCAAACCATCACAGGGAGTATAGACCTAGACAACAAATAGTTTGCTATAACTGTGGAGAGAGTGGCCATAAAGTACCTCAATGCCCGAGCAAATCACAACAAAAAAACACAGAATTCACAAAATCATGGTACAGACAAAGGAGTGCAGCCTAAACCTTTGAGAAGAGTGTGGAATAGGGAAGGAGATGACCCTATTGTGAAGGGCACAGTGAGTGGTGTAGAAATACCCATATTACTGGACACAGGAGCCAGAATAACTGTGGTGCCTCAGTCCATAGTCAGACCAGAGGAAAGAAATTATAAGGAGAAAATGGCAGTGAGACCATTTCAGAGTCCTGTTTCATTTATTTGGCCTACAGCTACATTAACTTTCAAAATTGGAGAGCATGAGTGGGAAGAGAAAGCTGTAGTTGCACCAGGAGATCCAGAAGGAGGAGAGAAAGTGTTATATTCTTTAAATGTTAAGGAGGAGAGAGATAGGCAGTTATTGAGCTTAGTCGATAAAAGGGAAGAGAAAAATGTAAATCAAGTGCAGACTAGGAGAATGATAGAAGAGGGAAAAAATGATTCAGCAGAAGATGAGAAGAAGGTTGTTGAGGAAAACTCTAAAGTTTGTGAACCTAACAAAGTTGAGATAAAAGGTAGACATTTAAGTTTGGAGAGCTGTGAGGAAGAAAGTGTTGAAGAAGATGAAACAGATGGCTTAGGAACCGAGAAAGATGGTGGAGTGAGAGCTGAAGTTCATTTTGAGTTTTGTAATAACACTGAGGAGAAAGGAAGAGATATTGTTATACCAGTTGTTGGAAAAGGAAAGACAGGGAGAAGCTTGTAATGGAGACTAAAGAGGATTCCACTCTTGAAACCATACAAGCATTTGCTGACAATAAAGACAAAGGGTACAGATGGGAGAATGGTTTACTGGTTCAAGCTATACTCTAGCAAATCTTAAATGAAAAACTGTTGATTGTTCATCCCAAGTCTTTTAGGAACCGAGTATTGAAATTAGCACATGAAGGGTTGGGTCATGTTGGTAGCAAGAAAGTGAGCTATTATTAAAATGGCCGGGAGTTGGCCGGGAGTTGCACTAGTTGCGAGATTTGCCAAAGATGCAATAAAGTAATGCAAGGAAAGCTCCTATGATTGAGAGGCAAGTTATGACAGAACCATTTGAAGCCATGGAATTTGACTTGGTTGGACCTTTACCCAAAGCGAAGGGAGGCTTTCGTTTCAATTTAACTGCAATGTGCCAAGCATCCAGATGGCCCGAAGCTATTCCTATTAAGTCAGTCACAGAAAAAGTTGTAGCCAAAGGCATGTTAGAAGTTGTTTTTTTCCAGAACAGGGATTCCATTGGAGGTATTAACAGATCAAGAGTCTCAATTTGTGGGTAGCTTGAGTAAGCAATTACATGAGAATTTGGCATTAACAAAATAAAGACATCTCCATATCACCCTGAGACAAATGGTATTCTTGAAAGAATGCATGGGACACTTGGATCTATGTTGAGGAAAGCAGTTTCCACAGGGAAAGATTGGGCAGAACAATTGCCATTCTGTTTGTTTGCTCTCGATCAATTCCCAACAGAGACTCTGGTTTGCCTCCTTGTATTTGGTCATGCAGCCAGAACACCTTTGGATGTGTTACATCATGGTTGGCTTGAACAAGATTTTTCAGAATTGGATGTTGAAGAGTGAGTTGAGTTACTAAGAGATCGCTTGGAAACAATGCATGAAGTTTTAAAAGAAAGAATGACAATAGCCAGTAAGGAGAGAAAGAAATATTATGACAAAAAAGCAGTTGAGAGGGAGTTCAAGAGAGGAGATTTTGTGCTGAGTAGAACACCAGGAATGAATGAAAAAATAGAAGCATGGCAGGGACCATAAGGTTGTAGAAAGGGTCAACAGAGTGAATTATAAAATTGCACTTGGAAGAGGTAGAACAAAAGTTGTCCACATTAACATGTTGAAGACGTTTGTACCAAGAGAAGCAAAAATTATGAGACTAGTAGTGGTGAGTGATGAAGAAGAAGAAGAAGAGAAAAATGGGGGAATAGAAAAGTGAGCTCTATGTAGAAGAGGATATTGTGCGGTTAAGAAAAGAGTACGAGAATGTTTTTAGTGATGTACCAGGAAAAGCAGTTGTTGAAGATTTTCAGATAGAATTGGAGGATGGTGCCAAGCCATTTAAATATCATCCACATAGTTTGCCAGACACATTGAAGAATGGGGTTAAAGAAAAGATTAAAAATTTACAAGAGCTGGGAATAACTAAACCAAGTAAGAGCCCATGGGTATCACCTATTGTACCTGTTGTTCAGGCTGAAGAAACCTTGCAAAAGAGGACTTCAGAAGATACTGAACATTGATGCGCCTGCTCAGCAATGCTATATCGTTGTTCGTTGATGTTCGTCGATGTCAAACAAACTTATTTATATTGCCATAGTTTCGTTTTATCTGATTCATTCTAACTTATCTAACTATTTTGAACACTACTTGTGTATCACTCCCATTCATCTTTATTTCCGGTAAATCTTAATTTATTGTTAGTAACTTTGTTATTCCTGTCACTACCAGGGTAGCCAGAGTCTGTGATACTGTCTCGAACGCAACACGGTAAATATATAAAGGGTCTAATACTGTTAGTGATAGTGAAGATTTACGACCTCCTTCTTACCTACCAGTGTAGGAAGACGTGGGAAACAGTTAAGGCTGATCGCACGCTTTATACTTAGATCTTTGTCGACCTAACACCCGCTAGTGGGTCTTACCTCTTTCAGGTTGACTATAAGACCGTTTGTCTGAAATCGCGAACACCTGCGTGAGGCAGTACTATTCCTTTCATCCACAGAAAGACCCTTGAAGGTATTACACAATTAGAGAGGGTGCAGTCCATCGTGACAGAGTTGACAGTCCTTCTTTTTCTGTACGTGAGTGGTAGAATTACAGGGTTTATTCTTTGGTTGTGGTGTAGTGTTGCTTGAAAAATTTGGCCTAGTCGGCGCATCATTTACCTGAATCACACGACACGCTCACTTTTTTTCTATGATGTAATAAGCATTACCTAAGACTGTACGTAATGGGGAGGCCCCCAGTTGAACTGGCGATTTTATAAAAAAAGGAGAAGACAGTAAGTCAAACCACAAAGTCTTGGTCGGCAAAGAAGCGGTTGTTTCAATGTGCTACTGGGCTCAAGCAATTTTTCGCTGCTTCTACAAAGCTCTGGAGATGACTGGATCCATAAATGAAGCTGCTGTGAAGAAGGTAACTTTTTTTTTAATTTGACGGAGAACCGATGTTTGTTTGTTTTTGCCGAGGAAGAAATAAACGCAACTGCTGTGTGGTACTGTCGAAGCAGTCCTGGCTGAAAGCTATTTTAGATGCTTCTCCAATGCATTGGGCACCTGCGTATGCAATCTGAAGGTTCTAGCTAAAAAGTAACTATTTTTTTAAAATCCAGAGAAGCCAACCGGTCTTCACCCGCTTCAAAGCGGGATTGGGAACGAAAGGGTTAAACCTAGTGCCCAATCAAAATCATTTGCCTCATTCACAATTACAGGCCATCTGCCAAATTTCCACCTGAAGGGAGTAAAGTAAAAGACACTCCATTCATACGAGAATTGGATTTAGCAGATCCAAACTTCGACCATAATCAACCGGCTGCTATCAATATGCTATTCGGTCTGGACATTTTAGATGAGTTACTGCTCGACGGAAGACGTTTTTCTCAAGACAAAATAATCTACGCGCAGGACACTATTTTCGGATGCTCTGTCAGAGGGAAACACAGCCCAGAAGCTTCCACAACCAACGTACACCTTTGCAATAATTCTTTGACACCAGAGACTACTGCCGACAAATTTCTGTCAGCATTCTGGAAAGTTGAGGAACCGCCAGCTAACCTAACTCTAGATCATTTTGTTCGTACGCACAGTCGGACAGATGAACGAAGGTATGTAGTGTGTTTGCCTAAGAAATCTATTTCCCTGTCTTTAGGTTGTTCCAGAGATCAGGTGGTGAAGCGATTCAGACCAAACCAGCATTCTCTGGACAAGAAGGGAAGTTACTCGGATTTCACTAAAGCACTGAAGGAATATGAAGAAATGGATCATGGTGAACCTGTTCCCCCGGAGGATCTGTGCAAGTCAGAATCAGACATGTATTACCTCCCAGCTCATGGAGTAGTCAAGGCTTCAAGCACTTCAACCAAACTGAGGGTGGTGTTTGATGCCTCTGCACGGACTACCTCTGGAACTTCACTCAATGACATACTACTGACAGGTCCTAACCTATATCCTTTGCTCACAAATATTGTTCTCTCTTTCAGGATGCATGCAATTGGAATGTCCGCCGACATTTCCAAGATGCTCAGGCAGGTCGGACTGCATCCCGAAGACAGGGACTTACATCGGTTCCTACAACCTGGTCCTGACGGCAAGCTCCAAGATATGAGGATGACAAGAGTTACATTCGGTGTTACCTCATCTCCCTTCTTAGCGACGCAAGTTTTTTAAGGCAACTAGCCAAGGACTATGTAGACCAGTACCCTAGAGCATCACGTATCGTATCCAGTCAATTTTATGTTGACAACTTCTTGACAGGAGCTTCAACTGTGGAAGAAGCTGCAGAGATTCGAGCTGAACTCAACTCGTTACTGGCCAAAGGTTGCATGAAACTGTGCAAATGGAGATCTCACTCTCCCAAACTTCTCCAAACTATTCCAAGTGACATGAAGGAGAAAGAGGGTCTACTCACTTTGTTACCTCCCGATCAGTGCCATAAAGCATTAGGCATTCATTGGGATACTAGAACCGACTTGTTCCATGTTGCCACTGCTACGCTTGTCTCTTCAGACAGACCTACCAAGTGCAAGATTGCCTCTGATGTTGCCAAAACATTCTGTTTACTTGGTTGGTATGCTCACTGTATGGTATTGATAAAAATCCAATTACAAAACCTTTGGAAACTGAAGATAAGCTGGGACAATCCAGTACCAGAGAAATTCGCACAAGACTGGAAGAATTGGAGAGAAGAGCTGGAGGTCATTTCTAATCATCCTATTCCTCGCTACCCTCTCGAACGTGGAAAGAATCTGAGAAGCCTACAAATTCATGGTTTTCAGACGCCTCTAACGTGGCTTATGCGGGGGTTGTCTATCTCAGAGCTTTCTACAGCGACTCAACCATCTCCACAGCTCTACTTTTAGCTAAAACTAAGGTCGCGCCAATCAACGGATCTACTACTGTAAGATTATGCACACAAGCTGAAGCATTGTCTGTCCCTCTTTCAGATCTCTATGCCAGGAGTGACTCTACGATCACTTTGTGCTGGCTGTCTACTCCATTAGTAAAATTGAAGTCTTATGTCTGCAATTGTGTAGAAGACACCGTCAAAAGGGTTCCCTCAAACCAATGGAGACACATTTCTACAACGGACAATCCTGCTGACATTGCTTCTCGAGGGACTTCGCCCAAGACACTAATTGACCATTCACTTTGGTGGAAGGGACCACCCTGGTTAAGACAACCTCCTAATGAATGGCCTGCACTTACCCACTGGATAAACCAAAAGAACCTAATAGAACTGAAACCATCTGTGCTGCTAGCAGCTCCACCGCTGGAAGACCTAATTAGAGTCATTTCGACTTACTCACGTACCAAACGTAGTTTTAGTTGGTGTTTTCGTTTCATTCTAATTGCAGTTACCCTAGAGAGAACGAAACCTCTTAGGGAAATTGAAGCTGTTTGAAATCAAGGAAACTGAAAACAAACTCCTGATTCTCAGTCAAAGCAGATTTTATAAAGCTGAACACAAAGATCTAGCTAAATCTGGCGAGGTCTCGAGGCAAAGCAGCATTCAGCGTCTCAGGCCTTTCCTAGATGCAGATGAACTCATCAGAGTTGGAGGACATTTGGAAAAGGCAGATCTGACTACGGATCAAAAGAACCCAGTTATCCTGCATCATTCTGACTATCTGACCAAGCTTATTTCAAACAAGCACACATTATCTACTTAGCATTCTTTCTCTTAATTTTTATATTGTAGGTGGCAAACAACTTACGAAGGAGATATCAAGAGCATGTGTCAGTTGCAGGAGAGCCTATTCAAGGACAGCCACTCAAGTAATGGGACAGCTACCAACCAATCGGGTTATTCCTTCTTCTCCATTCCACCACACTGGTGCTGACTTTGCTGGTCCCATCAAACTGAAATGGGGATACACACGCAAGCCAGTTTATATTGATAGTTATATCTGTGTATTTATTTGCATGGCTACTAAGGCAGTACATATTGAAATGGTGTTAAACCTCTCAACTGCAGATTTTCTGGCTACTCTGAGGAGATTCATCTCTAGACGAGGTCTCCCATAGGGAATGGTTGTTGTCACTTCTGTTCTTTGAGTTTGTTCTTCTTTACTTCTCCTCTTGTTCCTCTGATGATGGAGGGCTCTATTGACTGTGTCACATGGGTATCCATTCTTCTTGAAGACTGATTTTAGGTGTTCCATTTCCTCCGTAAGTGTGATCTCATCCCGGCAGATTGTTTTGGCACGATGTTTTAGTGAGTGTATGATGCCATTCTTAACAGAGTGTGAGTGGTAGGACCGGTAGTTAAGGTAGCGATCTGTATGCGTTGGCTTGCAGTAAACTTTGGTTATGATGCTGTTTGAGTTGGTGCGCTCGACCATGACATCCAGAAATGGCAGTTGGTGGTTGGATTCTACCTCCATTGTGAATTTTATGAAAGGACGAAGGGAGTTCAGGTGTTCTAGGAACATGTTAAGAGATTGTCTATTATGTGGCCAAAGTGTGAATGTGTCATCTACGTAGCGTAGCCAGAGTGATGGTTTGATGTTGGCTGTCTGGAGTGCTATATCTTCTAAAAATTCCATAAAAATGTTAGCAATGATTGGGATCCCATAGCTGCACCTTGGCTTTGTTTTAAATAAAAAAGACGTGTGTAGTCCACTAACTTAATCTAGAAAATAAATAAGTTTGTTTGACATCGACGAACATCGACGAACATCGACAAACAACGATATAGCATTGCTGCGCAGGCACATCAATGTCCAGTATCTTCTGAAGTCCTCTTTTGCAAGGTTTCTTCAGCCTGAACATACTCCGGGGCAAGCGAGATTTCTTCTTCCAGTAGTGGAACAAATTTACATATGGCATGATAAATTTTTCCACCAGATTTCATTGTAGCCACACGTACATGACCATCGTTACCCGGGTGGACTTCCAACTCTAGCCAGTGGCCAGGTTCGAACAAATAGATCGGTGTCTTTGAGAAGAACTACGTCCCCAACTTGAATTTCATGCTGGGAGTGGCTCCATTTGTTCATCCGTTGTAAGTGTATGATGTATTCTCGGACCCATCACTTCCAGAAATCATCGGCGAGATGCTGACATAGATTCCAATGGCCAAGAAGCCTGATTTCCTTGTTGATTGGAACTGAGGCAGGAATAGATTTAAGTGCTTTTCCAATAAGACAGTGTCCTGGAGTGAGTACTTCAGTTCCATCCTCAGGGCACGAGCTCAATGGGCTGAGTGGACTGCCGCTTCCCAGAGACCCCCGAAGTGTGGTGATCGAGCTGGAGAGTGTATAGCTGATACATCTTTTGAAGTTCACGCTGAGCTCCAATGAAGTTGCTCCCATTATCAGTTGTTAAAAATTTAGTCAAAGGAGTTAGTGAAAGAATAAGAAGGATTTGTGCGAAACATAACATCAAGGTGATCTTCTGCTCTGGGAGGACTCTCAGATCAATTCTTTCACATGTGAAACCACAACCGGACCTCCTCAATCACCCTGGAGTTATCTACCGCATTCCCTGTTTAGATTGTGACCATTCCTATATAGGAGAGACAGG
>WLWI01005236.1_pt1 | contig 10852 bp, 8 predicted proteins | sample 6701501 | NCBI WGS metagenome assembly WLWI01 (sample SAMN12718690, study PRJNA515312) | sponge metagenome | isolation source: marine sponge | host: Mycale hentscheli | place: New Zealand: South Island, Marlborough, Capsize Point | collected 2014-11-01
ACCCTTTGATTGTTGTGTGAACAAGTATTATAATTATAAAACTACAGTTGCAAAATATTGATGTGTACCTACAGCTATTTTTCCAATGTACTAGCATGATTGAGGTGCTGCTTGGGGTGGGTCTGTCCGCACACAAATGGTCAGCCCCCCTCAGTAATGGTCAGCCACCCAGAGATGGTCAGCCCCACAGCAATGTTCAGCCACCCAGAGATGGTCAGCTCCGCAGAGACGGTCAGCCCCGCAGAGCAAAGTTCATTTGATCGGCCTGCGCTCTGAGGTCAAAGGTGAGGGTCAGCCGTTCTGCACATAACGTCGTCCATTCTTTTCTAGCCTACAAACCGTGCGCGGACTAATCGAGGGCGCGGTCTATTTCCTTCACCGTCAGTTTTGCAACTTACTGTTTAAATAGAGTGCATGCGGTTGCCGCTGCGCCGCTCATTGTGCCCAAGTCTGTCATTTTGTCAAAACACTAACAAAAAAATACTATGAATTGATAGCTACCTAGTTCAGCTAAAGCTAGTAAAATGTCTCAGTCACTCATCGTCTATCATGCACTCTTCGTCCTCTTCCTCATCATGAACTCCAACATCAAGGTCGGCAAAGGGGTCGTCTGCTTCAACATCGATAGCAAGATTGAGACGGGCGGTTTCCTTCTCTATAGTGTCGCAGCAGAGTGCACAACTTGACCAGATTAGGGAGTGAATCTGTCCATCCTCGTCCATCCAAAACTTTAATGCACACACCAGTTACTACAGTACAAATTACAATGCAATAATGGTATTTCAATTTTTAGTATGCGATCGGGTAAATATCGTCAATTTAATTAATATGGTAATGGTCGTCAATCATTTAGTCAATTGCGCGGTCTATTTGAGGGCGCGGAGTAATCGAGGAAATCCGGTGATTTTCAGTAGGCAATAACTACAAAGTACCTTTTCCTCTAATGCAGAGTATTTTCACACTGTTGGAGCCCAACACACTGGTGGAGCCAAGAGACTAACCTTAAATGACCATGTTTTCTGAGCAAGAAGCTAAAGATTATGTAACAGATGTTCTTGGGGTGCCTAAAGATCTACTTCAAAACAGGAAAGCCAAGCCTTTGCAATTTCTGGAAGCAGTTTTAAAAGGAGCTAAAGTAAAACTTCCATATCAAACAGCTACAATGATTGCGCGAGATTCTACTTGGTAAGAACTAGAAAACTTACAATATATTGCTATTAACTCAGAGAGGTAATTAATTTAATATGTATGTACACGCATGCTCATTGTAATGAGGTTAAGTGTTACAAGTATAGTCTTGAAGCATAATAGCTAAACATAAGTGCATGAAGCTACAAAGTTTTAAAGAGCTTTTTCTTTAATTGTATTATAGCTTAGCCCAATAAATAGTTTGTGAAACAGTTTATAGTGGGAAATGCATTAAGGAACAGTATATGGAAGTAAATTGCTTGAAGTTGTGGGTCACTTTATAGCCAATTGATGGACAGTAGAACCTCAGAGTTACGTACCCCTTGGGAAATGAGGTGTACGTAACTCTGAAATGTACATAACTTTGAATATAACATAATTTAAGTTTGGTACTATAATATTTAAGTGACTAAAATACTATGCATACAGTATTTCAGCTTTATTCCATGGTTAAAGGACCATTTAATGGTGTACCCTTGAGTTTTTTTTTCCTGAGTAAACCAGAATATGCTTCAATATAAAATCCTTATCATTATCTCTCCTGACAATCTCTTCTTCAGGCCACCAGGGTCAGCTGATTCTGCTGAAAACTTTTCTATAATCTCCTGTCTCTCTATTAGTCTCAAATTGTGGACTTTTTTAAGCCAAACTCCTGAGCAACTCTAGCTAATAATATTCCTTGGTCTATTCTTCTTCTCTTTTGTCATTTTGCTGCAATTCCACCAAAAAAAGAAAGGAAGAAAAAGTGTTGATAACCCCGTACCCATTGTGTCCATTCACTGTTTGGTTAACTGGTTAATTCGGTTGTCTAATGTTCGGATCTCTGAGGTTCTACTGTACTAAATTAACCCTTTCCTACCAGTAACCACTTTCATGCGAAATTAGAACCAACCAACTTTTTTTTATTTTTAATACTTTACTTTTCTTAATTTGTTTTCATTATGTGCCCAAAACATTCCTGAACCTATAGAAAAAGTTTATGTACAGCTTTTTTAAGATACTAAAATAACTGCTTTTCTGTCGTGGTCTGCAGGTATTGTTTTACAAGGGGTTCTTCAGCAAAACAATGAAAGTTACCTTGAACTGAACAACTTTATTGACAGACTAGAACATTCACAGAGAATAGTAATAGCAACAAAATAATAGTGTCAAGTCCAGAGAGGCCCCGAAACCAATGGAAATACCGGTGCCTATACACTCCCGAATGCCTTTTGCATCATCTCAAAAAATTTAAATATACTTGTCTCTATTATAATGATTTGTTATATGGTGGTATAGAGCTGCTTATGACATTTGACATTATAGGGGGAAAAATCATACAAAAAACACTTGGCTTCTCAGTAAAAATTTAGAATTTTTTTTGACAAGTCTTTTTCAAAGATGGCAGTTAGCAACTGTATAGTTCTGAAGATACTCTAACACTGCTTGGGATGGACGATTCTCACCTTTCCAATTCAGAATCTATTCAAGAGGGGTATAGAAAGGGTCTATAGCTATAGGGGCCTTATCTTCAGAACACAATGACTCTGAATAGAGGAGACCAGACTCAAACTGGAAAGTTTAGCCTTCTTTAGTAAACTAGGGTTTCTCAGTAGCCTTATAAGTATATTTAGATAGAGAATTTCAACAGATATCATTTTTTATGCCTCCTTTATTTTTTTATTTTGAAATGAAAACTTGATAGAACTATAGCTTTTAGAAACCCTGTGAAAGAGAGAAAATACACCTAATGAGAAAAAGAAGGCTGAGAGAGAAATTAAAAATAGTTATATTTTAACATAATATGAATATGAAAGGCATTCTAACTGTTTTTATGCAAAAGTTAGCTTTTATCTGTTCAATGATGACGTTTTCCTACCAATGTGTATCTGGAGCATGCACACCCATAGTAGAATTAAAGCGGCTGCTAAACTATCAGGGAGATGAAAAGTAATTCTGGCTAGTATTTAGCTGGAGGCTTGTGTGATTTATTTTTTTTATAACTACTACTATAGGTGGCGTCATGTCAGCGAAAAGTGGAAGCCGTTGATTTCCAACGATTCTTGCAGCATTTAGTTGCAGTATGTAGGTAGGCCTCGGGCGAGGCTTAGCTCTGAGCAAAAGCTGTGGAATCCCAAGTATCTAGCTTTGTTTGTGTTGGATTCATCTTGCACTCTAAAGATACATAGATGAGCTTCTGCTACCATAGCACCTAGAAATATAAGCCATTGCATATAGGACGGGCTACAGTTTAGGAACAATATATGATGAGCGTGGGAGAATTTTGACGTCAAAATACATGGCATTGAATGTATGGAAAGTAAAATGGAATAGCGCAATTCTCATACTTCTGCCATATAAATTGCAGGTTTCTTTTTTTATGGATAGAGTTTTCAAAAGGTAAACAATGATGTACGTAAGCTCATGTGATAGTAGTAAACCTAGCTTGACCCACACTTTCTACTCTTTAAGCTGGATGCACTGTATCTGATTATATGATGTAGTTGGGTTTAATTGGAATAGACACATGACAAGAACTGGTGGCAGTCTGTACTGTTGTATTTGTATTAGCAAAACATTTATACGCTGAATACCATAAAGTATCACATGTAAAGTTTTTACTTGCCTGAATGACAATGAAATAGAAAAGTTTGTGGAAACCTGAAAAAGCCTTTTACAATAAAAAACGTCTAATTGGACTTTAGTAAATGTTACTCCTGGTGCAAATCAGTAAATAATTAAAACTAGATTAAATACCACCAAACAAATTAGACAGACTACTTGGTAATTTTTTTTTCATCCAAGTATAAAGGGAAATAATTATGTATAATATGAACTTGATTCACATACTTCATTTCAAAGAATTGGGATTGCCATTTGTCTTTAGACTTCGGTAAGCTATATGGGACATTCTGTTCACATCATCTAGGGAAATAATTGAAGGCTGCTCAATAGGCAAGCAGGAAGAAAAGGGAAATGAAAGTAATGCTAGAATTTTAAGGTATTAATGTTTTGTGGGTTTGTGGAACTTTAGAAAACTTTGGTCCAGAGCTTCACATCTGAACATTATAAACTTTCACATGGTGATTTGATAGAGAGTGTGGTAACACTCTATTTAGGGTTACCCCTCCTTCCCCCCCCAAAAAAAAACAAAAGCAAAAAAAAACAACAAAAAACAAAACAAATTATCTTCCAATTTTTTTTTTGTTTTGTCCTTGACACCTCAATGAATTCCTAAGCCACAACTTTACAAAGTCTTTTGTGCAACCCTAAATCTACCATTTTTTATATATTACTTGTAAGGTTTCACTTATGTTTAAGTCAACAAGAGAGACACTAAAAGACGCTCTGGTGGAATCAGTACAAGTCACAAGTTGAAATCTAAAATGTGGACTGGCTTTTCTTCCAGATGAACAGTTCTTATTGTTTATGAATATCTCCAAAAGTGCTTTCCAGAAATATGTATGGCTGTGTCTAGTGGAAAAAAATATTGTAATAATGGTATGTGGTATAAAAAAGGAATAGGTAGAAACTGAATAAGAATGTTGACAGCTACATTTATTACTTGTAAGTAAGTAATTGAATTCCAGAAAACATGTCAATAATTTTTTTTGGTTTATGGAGAAAAGCTATTTGCATGTAGCTGTGTAACTATTATAAGAAAGTGAAACGTGAAGGGGCTGATGTCACCACGATTAAAAATAAATATGGGTTAGCTGCTCCTTTTGTCCAAATTTTGTGGAGAACTCCAAAAAATATATTTTTAAACCCTATCCAAATTGAAATGAACGGAGAACACAAGGGTAAAAAACAATATAGAAGCAGGTGAGAATATGCTGACTGATTTAATTACTTTAATGAAAAAAATGAAAAAAAATACACAGAGTGAACAGATATACTGATGGACAGGTGAGGTAGATGAAAGAGGAAAAGGGAATCCCTGAGTTGAAAAGAGGAATTAGAGAAACTGAGATGGCTCAGAAAAAATAGAGCAGGAGAGGGAAACCATACATATAGAATACCTTATGCTACTACACTCTTATTTGCTATAGTTAGTACATTAGGCGCCACGGTGTGGCAGGGTACTTGCTACTTATTATTATTATTATTATGTTGTTGTTGTTGTTGTTGTGCTGTATACGTAAGTTATGAAGTTCATAAACACAATTTCTTCCTATTTACAGCTACACTTTAACACCAGATAAAGGTAAGGAAGATATTTTACACGGCAAAGGTGGCAACTGCTATGTGATTACAATATTTATGAAGAATTTGCTGGAAGCGCTTAATTATTTATAACATTTATTTCATAGCTGTAAAAATTACAGGAGTTGTATATCACATGGCTTCGATAATAACGGGAGTAGTAACTCCAGATGATCGATTCTTATTTGATCCGGGACTTGGTTACCCAAACTTTGAGCTAATTCCATTTGATTTTGAAGTAGAAACAAAAATATATACTCATTCGTATATGACGTATAAATTTATCAAAGAAGGGGAGTATATTGTTCGTTGTCACAAAATAAGAAAATGTATGGATCCATTGAGCATTCCTGGTATTCTGGATGAGAACTGGAAGAAAGTACACTACTTTGATTTGACACCTCGTGAACTGAGCTATTTTGATGTTGCCATTAATAAATTGTATAATGACCCAGAATTTAAATCCTCCTGTCCTCTCTATAGCAATATTATGGTGTCTGGATTCACAGAATGCAACCTAAAGCCAGTTATTCTGAAAAATACTTCATTTTTAATTGAAAATGATATGGCAACCTTAGACGAGGTGAAATCCAAGTCAGCAGGTGAAATTCTAAAGTTTGTTGAAGATCACTATCCAGGCCTCAAAGCTGATGTGAACTCAGCAATGATGAGTTTAAAATTATTTTAAGTAAAGTTTTCAAAGTGTGTTGTAATTGTTTGAAAGTGTTTTTAAGATTATGAATATGATTATTACTTATTGACTGTTTCAACCAAAGTTCACAAACTAGAAGTGAGATGGACATTTTAAGACTATTATGTCACACACAAAGACACATACACACATTTAAATACTCAATATGTAATGTTGATATGATAAATGATTGATTAGCTGGTGTGAGTGTCAATTTGTTTAGACTCACGATAAAAGTTGTTGAGTTCATTGCTGAAAATCATTCTCGACACTCTGCTTTAAAGTCCAGTGATAGTTGCATTTGCCACACTATAAACACAACCAAATTAATAGAATTACTGTTACAACAAATGAAACTCGATGTGTTTGCCTTTTGAAAGGTCAGCTAGTCAAATTGTAGCTATATGCCTTAAGAAAGTTATGCTAAACAGAAATACGCCAATTTTAGTGGACAGTGGTAACTATGTCATCATGCTGCTCTACTTATAATTACTGACATTGGACTGCCCCAAGGACCTGAAATCAGCATTTCATAAAAACAGGTTCCAAATTTGCATTTATTTTTAGTCTCAGAAAGCCACCATTAATACATGTATCACACTTTATCAATGAAAATATCCTGACACAGTAAAATAACCACATACTGCAAATTTCACATATTTTGTAATTATATCTTCATTATAGTGCAAAATGCAAAGTCCTATCAGATGTTTCATCTCCCATAAATAAGAGAGAAGCATACTAATTATAGTTACGTTTACAGCTTCTACAAACAAAATACATTCACAAATTCATGCCACATGATAGTAATGAAAATGAACCGTTTAAGAGTATATTACTTCCACAGTTTGTTTACCAATTATATTGTCTGGGACTCTACCCAGACAGAGTGACAATTAGAACTTATTGACACTCACCTAAATGTACCTTACCTGTTCAATCTTAATCATATTCATGATTCTGATTATGACCACTGGCCTCTACCCTTAGTCAAACCCTTTTTATGTTCTGTAATGTTCATGTATCCGTGTTGTATGATTTCCCAAACCTATTGAGTTGCTATTAGTAGGAGTGCGCGCTCTGCAAGCCAACGCCAGCGGCTGCGTCTTGCTTACTGTCAGCGCCAGCGGGGTCATACAGTCTGGTCCTTCAATATTAAGGGACGTGGGCGTGTTCATCACTGGGCCCGTTCAATATATTTTCGAATAGAATTTGAAACAAACAACTTACTTTGTGTTTAGTATTTCTGATGAACTGCTTCGTAATGTCAATACATTTCCAAATAAATTGCAAGTCGAAAGCCTAAATGAAAAGTCAATAACATGTTGGTAACAGGCAATTCTATACATACGTGTACATGTAATTCAGCAAGAATCTGGGCTAATGACTTACTGCTGCCATGTGAATATGTGACAAATACTGCAACTGTAGAATATCATGGTGGTAATCCAAACACATATGAATGATTCTGTCTTCCATTGTGGACAAAGAAGATAATGTCACTTCTGGAAGTCCATCTAAAATTCTACAATATCGACAAATACTCTAATGCACTACACATATATTTACATATTACTAGCTAGTACCCCACCACAGCACGGCGCTTAATGTCCTTTTAAAATTATGAATGCAGTAGCATATCCTCTACTACTTGATTTAGTAACATCAGTTTCTCTCTCCTGCTATCCTTCTTCTTGAATCATAGATTCTCTTATCCCTTTGCCTATTGTCGTGCTTCTCAAGCTCTATGTCCTTTTATTCATGATTGTGGATTTAAGCTTTGTGAAGTTATTGCAGTTCTACACCGATTTCATCTGCTTTAGTTATTTTTAGTAGCCTCCATTTTAAATCTGATTATGCTTTAACCATTTTGTTTGAGGCGACGCTTTACCTATTCACTTTTAGGCAATGGTTTATCCATTCAGTTTGGGGCGATACTTATCCCATTCAAATGCTTTACCAACTCTGCTCAGCTCATGAATTATTCTCGAAGACACACATCATAGTCGTTACTAACAAAGTAGTATATTATATTATATAGATAACTAATTGGCTCAAATGTAGTAAACCTTTGATAGGTCTCACTTTATTTTGCTCACTTTCCAACCCATAATAATATTAAACAATTTATTGACAGACAGTCAAGAAAAAAGGAAATCATATGTATACAAATAAAACAATTATTTAATTTATTATAACAAAACTTACCTAAAAAATATATATGGAAAGTCATAGTCAGGTATCTTAAAAACTTCTCTAAAACATTGAAAAAGGTCAAGATATATAAAAAAAAACTATTACATATTACACTATCACTCTTTAAGTACACAAAATTAAGAGAACATCAAAATTATATTACAAAATTTGCTGCTCTTAAAGAGTGGTTTATACAACCAGGGTTTTTTTTTTAATTATGAGGAGAAAAATAGAGATACCTGTCAGTAAAAGGTGATTCTTGCCTACAAAGGGGGCGTAGATGCATCAGTGTGCATACATTGAGTATGTAAGAGGGGGCACCAAATTATCTGGATGGGACAAATGTCCCCTTGCCCCCCACCCCTGAAAAAGCACAGCCAATATACTATAAACAAATGCATTCTCACTATTTACTAGCAAGTACCCCGTGCTTGATGTACAAACTACTGCAAATTAGGAATTGTGTATATTTTATTATCTCAACTAGTTTAGTTTCATCAGTCCGCTGATTATCTCGCTTGCTATTCTTGACCATATGTACACACACCACCATCACCATCATTACCGCGACTTTTTACCAGCCTGGCTCAGCTTCATTCACACACACCACTGTTGTCTTTACCCACCCTTTCGATAACACTTTATCACATGGTTCAGCTCATGAATTATTCACGAATACACATCATCATCGTTACTAACACTCAAACTTATTATACAGATTATGGGTATTATACCGTACATAATATTTCTATTTACAAACTATATGCAAAATGCAAGTTTGGAGCATACCTGAAAGCTTGAATATGTGGCAGAGTGGAGTCCTGTGTACATGTCCTAATCACATTAGGACAATATTCTAAGCATAGCTGTCAATAAAAAAAAAAAAATATATATATAAATTGGGAACCCTCAGCATTACAATACACTAGCTGGCTATTACAAAGATCAAAAGAATTGTTTATTAGAAGTGGTATCAATATAAACATGCCATTGTGTAGCTCATGCAAGTCGATTTGTACAGTTTCAGTTGGTTGATATGCAACTCGTGCCGCCATAAAACGGTAAACGTTAATGCTGTCTTCATAAGAGAAGCTGACATGTTAGTGACACCCACCTCACCAGTAGTTTCAGTGGGAAAATCCAAGCACTCCGGTAAATTGCTGAGAAATAGTGTAATGCAAAACTACCGTAGTCATTAAAGGAGTCTCATGTGAGTATTGCATGACTAAAGGGGGCGTTACCAACAAACACTTACGATCGTACAGCCTAAAAAGGTTTGCTTTTTTCTGAAAAAATAAGTCGAAACTAAAAATTCTGGCACATTAAATAGACTTAAAATGTCCATTGAAGCATTTAGTTTCTTGTTTCAATCTTAGGGAGGCTGTCATCTTCAAAATCTGCTTTTTTGGTGTGTGACAGAATGACTGACTGACAGATAAACTGAGTAGTGTAACCCTCTCGCGCATGTGCACTGAGGGTTAATGATGGAACATAAAAAGTAGCTTGGACTGCTCAAGGCTAACCATTAAAATTAATTTTACAGACATACTTCACTGCATTTGAGATTAACATAGTATACTAATTTTTAACTTCATTTATAGTTCTAGTCTTACGAAGAAAAATGAAGTTACCTTATCATTGAAAAAAAGAGTCATGTTTTGGCTATAATAAAATCAATTCAATTCAAGATGGGTGAACGTATTCATATTGGAATGGCCACAAAACACACTCCATAAATATCCTCATCAACTAAATGCATTATGTAGCTTACCTGAGAAACATGCAGGCACCTTGCAATGTCCTCATCACAAAGTTGGCAGCTAACATTAGACAATACTCTCAAACTACAATTAAAAAGTGTATCCATCACCTAAAAAAAAATAAAAGTAACATTAAAAAATATTAGATGTTTTGTATGCAATTCAAAGACAAACAATACTATTCTGCAGAAGAACTTGTAAAACAGCATTGGTAAACAAATAGATGAACTTCTAAACCTAATAGACAACATGAGCCTAAAACAATGTGTTTGGTATGTGCTTGAAAATCACTTAAACATACTTAAACTTACCTCAGAGTCCATTCCTTTGCACAACCCATCAATACAATCTCTTACATGAGGACTCTCTTCATCCACAGTCATACAATATTCAAATGCACAAACTGCTAAGACTGTATTGGTAACTTTCCCATATAGTGCTTGCCAATCTAGGCTAAAACACACACACACACACACACACATTGCATATTCATACTACTTATAACTCAGTCCATTGTACCATGATAAGCTTTCCACTTGCTGGAGTAGAAGATCAGACAAACTTGTAGTAATAAAACTTTTATCATTGATTGATTTATACTGGACAGAACAGACATTCTGGTACAGAAATAATAATTCTTATAAATATATTTTGTAGAAGAGAAAGAAATCTACTACATCACTTTCATAATTAAATGATAAATTTTATAAAAAACATGTACCAGCAATGAAGCATAGAAAAAGTCATCCAGATAGCAAAGATCCTCCACATTAGATGGCTGCCTATGAAGAGCCTAGTAATAATTTATTCAGTTTATAATGTGGATGCAGTC
>WLWI01005238.1_pt1 | contig 10850 bp, 8 predicted proteins | sample 6701501 | NCBI WGS metagenome assembly WLWI01 (sample SAMN12718690, study PRJNA515312) | sponge metagenome | isolation source: marine sponge | host: Mycale hentscheli | place: New Zealand: South Island, Marlborough, Capsize Point | collected 2014-11-01
TTGGGGTGTGCTTGCATGGGAGCTTGAGAAAACCTGGCAATGTGGAAACAACGATGCAGCAATTGCGAAACTTCATCAGCATGTCCCTGTATCTAGGGGCAGAGTTTATAACCATGTATGCTGTTCCTGAAAAGGTAGATGATACAATTTTAAAGATGCTTCTTGCTAACTATTCTAAAGTAGTAAATCTAGTAGAGTGGAAACCGTTTAAGTATGACTACCATGGGCAGTTTGGCATCGTCTACGACTGCCTCTACAGACACATGCACGACACTAAGTATCTGGCCTTCTACGACTTAGATGAAATGATTATCCCATTCAAGCACGATAACTGGCTGGACATGCTAGATGAGCTGGAGAACGTGTGGGGCAACGCTTACCTGGGTTACTCCTTCATCAACAGAATGTACGTAAAATCCAATACCACTCGACCAGAGCTGCACAAATGTTCAGAGATTGACAAGGACTCCGTTTACTTGACGTGGTTTCACGAGAGACAGTGCGTCTTCAAGCACAAAGAGCGCTCCAAGATGATCTTGAACCCAAGGAAAATCATTCACCCTCATATTCACAGAGTGTGTAAAGCGACGGGCTCAGAGAAGCTGTTCCTGGTCAACAAAGAGTTAGCAGTGAATGCACATTATCGAACTAAAGACTTGTGGATATGTTGGAACTTCTTTACCAAAGACAGATTTGAAAGGTTCAGAAGTTTACTGGATAAATACACAAATTCAATATGCAAATCTAGTGTTCGGTAGCTTTTGATAGCACTTCATTTTTTGTTTTATTTTTAATTCCCATGGCAACATGTGGGGGCCATTACTTCTCAGCAATACACATGTTCCAATGCACTACCAGATCATGTTTGAAGTGACAATAATAAATCAATTATATATAAAATAGAACAATGAAGTAAAGTTTGAAATCACTGGTGTGTTGTGCCTACAACATTCAGCAGCCATGACCTGCAGACTTTCATTCACTTCTGTCATAAGTACCAGCTAAGGCCATTTAAAATAAATTGCTTGAGTGTGTTAAAAATCCGTAAAACAGTCCCTTGGAGGAGGAGTCATTAAGTGTAAAGTTTGATTTGCAGCTAGCGAGCACCTGTTGTTTTTCTTGCATTATCAACAAAAAATGTGCACTTCATAAACTGTGTACTAAAAAATAAATAATAAATAATAATACTTCAGTCCTTCAAATTGAGCACACGTTTGCTGTAGTCCCAGAGCTGCCTGCACCTGTCATCATCCAATGCTTCTTGGCATGGCTGCTTGACCTTACATTGGTCAAAATACGCCCCCATCTGACCTTCGACTTCCTTAGCCACTGCACAATAGATGGACGTCTGAGAGCCTTGAGTGGGTGTCTTGGTAAAGAACAGCATAGCAACGTGAGCAAATGGCTACAGAAGAGACAAACAACAACAACATAAAATCTTTAGTGGGTTGTTTTCCGTCTCAAAACACAGACACACACAGACACACACATACACACACACACATACCTCAAAGGAAGTTACCCCAATGAATAATCGCTGAATTCCCACACACGATCATAACAAGCACTACAATGTGACCACTTGTAGTCTACACTCCCTTATACTCCTGCAATTTCAGTTTCAAACCACACAATACCGCTATCTTCAAACTGGAATCTTGCCAATACCGTTCATTTGCAAAGCATGCACATGGGCCAGCACAGGTGACCAATCAAGTGATTACACACACCGTGCACATGACAGACATACCTTGAGCAGGATGAGCCAGCCAGAGAGAAGATGTCTGGTGATCTCCGTGTACACGGTGCCGGGATGGAGAGAGCACACCGTTACTCCACATCCGGACACTTTCTTGGCAAGTTCGCGAGCAAACATGATGTTGGCAAGCTTGCTCCGGCAGTACGACAGTCCGGGGTTGTACCTGGCCACACCCACATACAGTACACAGAAAATAATCACACAAAGTATCATAAATATGAAGCATGTAAAAAATAATATTAAATTAATTAAATATTTTCCTAGCACCTCTAATGAATCCCATTAAGTTTATCACCAGAAGGAAGAGACTGATCATGCAGAATCAGTTAAGAATTCATTGCTCTAAGCAGACAGCTCAACTATGTAGGTGTCCACCTGTACTTACTGAAAGCTCACGAGTTTGTTTTTAAAAGCATCTCTTTTGAGTCATCAATAAGATTATGGAGACAGGGTTAGAACAAGAATTACAAATGGAAAAACAACCTTTAGTTGTTGTTGTTGTTTTACTTAGACACACACGTAGAATATCCCACCTAAAGGTAGGCACCTGCTAACCACACATACATGCCATATATGCTCACACAAATCATCTATAAAATATGTACAGAAGGCAGTACTACAGTAGAGGAACACATGACAGAAAATAGTGCAAGCTAACTCCTCCACCCTACCTGGCAATTATCACCTCTCAACTACCAAGCCAAGGGGGAGACAAATCTAGAATGGACAAGAGAATGCCAGAGGACAGATGTCGACCTGTTCTACAACAATGGACACCTGCAGACAGAGAGAGAGGGAGAGGGAGAGGGAGCTGGTCGAGGAAGTGTTTCTGTACTGTTAGAAATCTGTGGCCACTAATCAATCATCAAAACTTGCATTAATGGCTTCTTCTTCAGGATCTCACACAAGATAATGTAATGGAGTACATGACTTAGGCTTAAGTGACCACTTAATTACAAAAAAATAAATGCACTGCTGTGAAAACTGGCAAGTCACAGCACCCGTACAACAACACAACCTGGTGGTTGAAGGAATAGTAAAACTGACAAAAACAAGCTGAACTTGACAGTGACTACAAGCTTCACAGCGGATACAAAATAATGTCCAGTAATAAACAACAGTGAATTTTTTTTATCTTGCATGGAACAGAATCTGTCAAAAGTAGACACAATGGACCCAATCTCTAAGGTGGTACCCAATATCTCAGAGGTGGGAGGTCGTAACTCTGGGATCTTGGGTCCCATCTATGAGAAATTGGGTCCCTCTTCAGATATTGGTACCACCTCTGAGATATTGGGTACTACCTCTGAGATATTGGGTACTACCTCTGAGATATTGGGTACCACCTCTGAGATATTGGGTATCACCTCTGAGATATTGGGTATCACCTCTGAGATATTGGGTACCACCTCTGAGATATTGGGTACCACCTCTGAGATATTGGGTACCACCTCTGAGATATTGGGTACCACCTCTGAGATATTGGGTACCACCTCTGAGATATTGGGTACCACCTCTGAGATATTGGGTACCATCTTTAAGATGTTGGTGAGGTTTAACATCTCAGAGTTTGGACCCAATATCCCATTATCCCAAGTGAGACCCAGTATTTCTAGAGGGGACCATCACTAGGTGAGACAGGTACTATACCTGGTCAGTGTGGATCATAGTACAGCAAGGAGTGCAAGTTGACTTCCACCACACAAGTTCGAGTCTGCCTGTAGTTTAATTGATCCTTGTCCTAAATGCATCATGAAGTCTAATGTATTTCCTGTTAGATCATTTTCACAAGCCATATTTGAACATGGTACATGGGAAACCCGCAAAGATGTCTATGGCTTGTAGGGACTTAGTCTGAGGGTAGTTAATATTTAAATTAAGCAAGTATTAATTCAATTTTAAATTTCAGAAACATATAGATAAATCTTGGATTAAAGTATGACTCACTGATTTATTGTGGACAAGTTCTGATACAGGAAAGTAATTTACCACAACAGTGAAGGAGCTCAGAGACAAATAAGTGGCAACTTGAGTTTGTTTGTTGTTAAAATTACACCCCGGGTTTCAAAAATTCAAAATTTGGAAATCAGTAATGAAGATCTAGCTACATAGAGATGTCTTGAATAATAACTAGCAAGTACCCCGCCACAGAGTGGCGCTTGATGTACTAATTTGTACGAATTAGGAATGGAGTAGCATCAGGTATTTCTATTATTGGCGAGTGAGCGAAACGAGTGAGACACTATACAGCGAGACACTATACAGTGGTGTCAAATTGAGAATTGGGGATATATGTTTGTATATATGTGTGGACGTACATATGTCATTTTGTACTTTGACCCTCACATTTTTGTGTTTGCTTGGTGGTCAACCCCGTCCCCATACTCCACTAAACGGAATCCTATGGTCTATCGTTTTTTACCTGTATCACCAAGTATTTACCCCTTTGAATTAGGTTGTGTCTGACATATCTGATTTTTTTGCGGACGCAGTTGTGTCTTCCAAACTTAGGAGTTTATTTTCTATTCAAATTAGCGGCAGTGGTAAGTTATCTTGGCTAATGCACTGTTTCTCATAGTTAAAATCCATTGTCCAATAGTCAAGTCACAAAAGAAAGTCTGGTGCTGGTATATTCAGTAAACAAGTGTGTGTGTGTGTGTGTGTGTGTGTGTGTGTGTGTGTGTGTGTGTGAAAGTCTAGAGTGTTACAGCTACTGCTTAGCTAAAGAATAGCACAACATAAACAACTACCAAATAAACATAATTAGCTGTCTTTACACAGCTTTTTCGGCTACTGCTGTAGTAAGCTAGTCACCATTTCACCATTTAGGGTAAGACTATAACTGTGCGGTAATTCCTTAGAAATGCATTGTTTGTTGTTGTTGTTGTTTTTTAGCTGGAGAGTTTTTTGTCAGGAACACGGGGTGCTTAGATGAAGCTATCACTACTATAGTCAATGGCTACATAGCTACTTGTAGCTACTTTTAGGACTAAATAGACTGAATGATGCCTTTCTAAAAGTAGGTGAATAAGATCTAGTACATAACCTCAGGTACACTAAATGAAAGTCTAACTGTTACTTTGTATACAGATTTTGTAATCAACTTTTATCAGTTTCTACCTTGTGTGAATTACTTGTGCACAAGGCTCGCTCGCCATTGGTGCTGAAGCACATCACTAGTTATTAGTTTAGTTACATCAGTCCGCTTTTTCACACTTACTTTACTTGACCCATGAATTCATGAATACACACACTATTGTCACCATCTTATTGACACTTCACCAACTCAGTGTGTATGATATTAATAAATAATTCATTAGCTGTATCAGGTTGGTAAAGTGTTATCAGGAACGACGATGCTGGTGTGTACATTCATAACAAAAAAAGCTGAGTCAGCAACCTTCCCCCACCCACCCACCCTCCCCCCTTTGTTTTCACAAAAACACAAGCCACTGTTGTCCATTACTGGCAATGCTTTACCAACCTGACTCAGCCAATGGATTATTCATGAATGCACATACGCTGTTGTTGTCCTCGTTACTGGCAGACAAGTGTATTATTATAAATATAATATAATATTATTATTATTACTATTATTTCTATGAACAATAAAACAACTTTCACTATAGACTATAGGACGTTAGCCACGCTGTGCCTGGTATTACACAGCAGTTTAGCACAATAACCCTTTACCTTCCCTCTAATGCATGAGTCGAGGTAAAGAAAGGAACAACTTTCTGGCATGAATAACTAACTTGTCATCTTTACTACACATGCTTTCAGCTAACATTTAGTGCTGCCTAAAGCTTCCTACATGTACATAGTCTATATTAATAATACGACAAGCATGAATTCAAGAATAATTAATGAGATAATTAGGCATGTGGTGTGGAGAACTTCAACATAATGAATGTTCCATTTCATATTTAATATCAGAATAGAGCATCCCCTAATCTTGAATCTTTTAACTATTTAAACAGACAAGGTGAGATCTAGAATGTTCTATGAACAAGAGGAGGTTTCCAACAGGCTTGATTACAAATATTAGTATGGAAGGAGTGGTTAAGATCTGCCATTGACCACCCTTTACCTTCCATTCGAGGGCAGTCTGGGGGAAATGAAAGTTTGGTAGTTATGTTTCATCTAACTTATCCCAATACAAATGGTTCTCTGATGTCAGCCATATATTATATTGCCAAAAGTTCTTAGTGATAAACAGCAGAAAACTGACTCTTAAAAGGCCACCTATTCCTACTGCCATTTTGCTGTAATTTTCACACACATACTTCCTCTCATTAACACACTGTAAAAAAAGCTTACCATTTTTTCCACATCATGTCTTCAAAATCCAAGGAGCCCACTCTGTGACCCAGAGAAGACACAACCACCACACGACTTGGGGCAGAAGATTTGATTCTGTCTAGAAGGAGGTGAGTCAAAAGGAAGTGGCCAAGATGGTTCACTCCAAACTGCAACTCGAAACTGTCTGCTGTCAGCTGGTAAGGTGTGAACATCACACCTGCATTCAGCAGCAAAATGTCGATGCGGTCTTCTGAGTCAAGTATATCATCGGAAAATTTGTGAATGGAAACAGTTGATGCTAAGTCAAGTCTTCGGAAAAGAACACTATTGTTACCAGTCTCTCTCTGTATTTCAGAAACAACAGCTTCTCCCTTCTTAGCATCTCGACAGGCTATAATGACCCTCCCTCCTCTCCTTGCAAGCTCAAGTGCTGTCACTTTACCGATTCCAGTGTTACCTCCAGTGATGATGACTGTCTTGCCGTCAATTCTGTCTTTACTGGGGCACTTCACTCCATTGACCAGGCACACTCTTATCAAGTAGTACACCAAAGATACAGAGGCACAGAACGACAGGGTGTAGCCCAAGGATGCAATTATAGGAAGCATGTCTCTAGGTTTTCTTCATCAAAGATTCAATGGGAGGGATATCAGCTGACTTCTCCAATGTCTCCTCAGGCGATCGGCTTATTACATCGACGACCTTTCACCAGCTACTCTAATATTGCGTGTGGTAAAGATCGTCATTGAAATGACCTCTATGCTTTGACGGACCGCGATCATGAATAAGTAAAGGTCAACAGTGAACACACAAAACAATAAATCTTTATTTTACAAGAGTGGATGATTGAATAAGCTTAGTCTCGAATTTTTTATTCAGTCTAACTCATGATTCTAATTCCACCATCTGAGAACTGATGTCCCATAGTTGTTCAGCCACCTCATCGTTGTTGGCTACAGCAGTTTCAAGCTTTTTCTCTCGGCAGTTGCTATACACACGACCACTGACACTTTCCAGCCTCTCAGAGACTGCACAATGGAGGACAGTTTGGGCACCTTGCCATGGTGTCTTCACCATGAAGTAGAACACGAGCCAAAGCATCACCTAATGGAATGCAACAGGAGTTAGTTTAATATCCATCAATAATGTAATGTGTAAGTGAAACAGACTATGCTACACATGCATCCAATGGTGAATGGTCATCACTACTAATAAGTTGTTCATAAGCTTTTATTCATTCATTCATTGTTAACCCTTTCCAACGTAGTATTGCTCATACTCTTATCACCCGTCTTTAATAACGACCTGAACCTTTACAAACAATTCTTTCCTAGTCCATTCACTTGACTAACATAACGACAATAATTAGATCTTTTTTTCTTTTCGTCCAGTGCCCTCTCACACTCACAATTTTCACCACCATAAATCCAACTCCCTTTGCAACTATGATCTCCAATCAACTCACATTATGAAAGAAACCATTTTTCTGTACATAATCCCGCGAAAGTCCTGTCATGACTAATCCTGGAAAAGCTGCATAACTGCAAACATCAGAGGCATCCAGCCTCTGAGAGAGAGAACGAGTGAAGAGGATGTTGGCTAGTTTGCTCTGGGAGTAGGCCTTCCCTGGCCTTCGAGGGTGGTACCTGGATGGGTCACTGCTATTCATTTGACCGAGGTCACAGTCCAAACTTCGCTTGTACAGGGAAGATGAAACGTTGATCACTCTGGAAACACCAGGAGAAGACTTCATCAGATCTATCAAAAGGTTGGTCAGCAAGAAGTGGCCCAGATGGTTCACCCCAAGATGCATTTCAAATCCGTCCTTTGTTTTCCTATGATTGGTAAGAGCCACCCCTGCATTGTTCACAAGAATATCAAGCCGGTTTTCACTCTGGATGACCTTGTTGGAAAATTGCCGAACTGCAGCAAGGGAGGACAAGTCGAGCATGACAAACTCAACGTTGTTGTTTTTGCTCCTCCATCTTACCAACTTCTCTGCCTCAGCTCCATTCTTCTCATTGCGACAGGCCAAGATGACCCTTGCACCTCGCTTGGCAAGACCCACTGCAGTCTCCAAACCTATGCCAGAGTTGGCTCCTGTGACTATGGCAACTTTGCCTGTCAGCATTGCTTTCGACGTGCAGATGTTCCCACGGACCCATCGCCTGTACAATCCATAGCTCAGGGCAACAAATATCCCGCCTGCTATTACACCGCGCACCAAGGTGCTGTCTTTCAAGTCCAGCAATGTACCTAAGACAGTGGGGGATACACTATAAGTCACACTGCCCGCTTAGAAATACCTCTAATTACGTCCATAGAATGGCTATAAATGACTGTCTCTACACCGCTTGGCTTCCCTCCGAAACTTTTTCACAATTCGTTATTCGTTTGTGGTACAGTGACTGACGATTTTTACCTAACTTACTTAATTCGCCCTCTCTTTTGACTTTGGCTTTGTTTGGTGGAGTGCTGTGCAAACGTATTGTGCGTGCAATTATGACCTTCTTTCCCGAGTGGTGCTGTGGTTCATATTGTGTAATTGGTGGTGTTGGACTAGCTTTGGGTATGTATTATTTGTTACGATATTTATTTGTGGACGGAATGAAGTGCCCCAGCAAAGCCAGGATAGATGGCAAGACTGTGATACTCACTGGGGGAAATACTGGGATAGGAAAGGCTACTGCCATTTTACTGGCTGAAAGAGGAGGCAGAATCATCCTTGCTTGTAGGAATGCAGACAAAGGCAATGCTGCAGTTGCAGAGATAAAAAAGAAGACTGGTAACAACAAAATTTTCTTCAAAACTTTGGATTTGGCTTCTACGACCTCTATACGAAAATTTGCAGAAGATATTCTTAAAACAGAAGATCGTATTGACATGCTGCTGCTAAATGCAGGTGTCATGATTCCTCCATATCAGGAGACAGAAGATGGCTTTGAGCTGCAGTTTGGTGTGAACCATCTCGGCCACTTCCTTCTCACTCACCTTCTCCTGGACAGAGTCAAGGCTTCTGCACCAAGCCGTGTGGTGGTTGTATCATCTATGGGCCACAATATGGGGAGTTTGAATTTTGAAGATATGATGTGGAAAAAAAAGTATTCAATACTCTTTTCATAAATCAATATTGATTGATAATCTTAACTCTTTTGTGTAGTTACAACCGACTTCTGGCATATGGAAGAAGCAAGCTGGCTAATGTGATGTTTGCGAGGGAGCTAGGTAAGCGTGTGGCTGGTAGTGGAGTGACCACCTGCTCTCTGCATCCTGGCGTCATAGATACTGAATTAACTCGCTATATTTTCAGTGGCTGGCTCAAGGTCAGTAGTTTGATAACATTCTTAATAATAGCTAATTTTTCTCGTTCTAACAGCCAATATTGTTAATTAAAACTTAACCCGACGTTTTGACTTCTTGCCGAAGTCCTCTTACAGAACAAGAAAAATTTGCCATTATTATAATTATTTCAGCCGAGAATGGCTGAATCATTGAAATAACTTTCTGTAGAATACTCAAAACTTTTACAGATTGTCATGTTGGCACAAATATCGTGTGCAAGAGCACTGATGCTTTGTGGTGATTGATAATATATATATATATATATATATTACATAGCTGTAAACATTGCAATATTATATTGTGGAAGTCTTCTCCAGTATCAATGAAAATGATAGTACAACAATGTACATTTTGGGGCTCATGTTTTTATGCAGATATCTTATAATTAGTTAACTAATAGAGTTGTAGCTGCAGGGAATTATAGTCTAATGTATGTGATGTTCATAATACTCATGTTCATATATATGATATAGAGTGTGTGATAAATATATCCTGAGTTTATTGTCCTGCCTCAACGCAATTATATTTGGAAAGTTGATTTTTTGTAATAATAAAATTTAATAAATAATGGATTGATTTCTTTAAATTGGCTTTCATCTTCTTTCTACATCTCAAGACCACTGACTGACCAACTTTAGTTTTCTGTTCCTGTAACTTTCTAGTAAATTTCCCCTCATGTTCTACATTGTTTAATTTCACCTTGAAATAAAGGAAGTCGTTAGTAATTGTGTTGAAATTTGAATATAGAAAATGTCGTTTGTTGCAGTGATGCAGGGTCTTACAGATGTCTTGTAGTGAGCTTTCTCATGCTTCTCTCTTCCTGACAGAAGCTATCACAATCCAATGCATGGATCTATGCTGCTGAGATTGCACAACAATTCTTTGATGGTTACTATCATTCTGCAGCATTGTGTAATCCTTCTTGGATTAGTTGCAAAAGAGAGCTGGCTTCCTTGCCATCCAGTGTAGTGGACAGGGAAGAAAGGATGGGAGGGAGGAAGGTGGTGAGGGGAGGGGGGGGTGGGGGGTAAGAATAAAAATTGCTTGATAAATGTTTGATGAGTGAATAGGAATTGGGTTTGGTATAGTTAATGTTCTTTTGCTGGATTAAACTTTATTTGGTAGGTGAAATTAAAAAAGTATGTATATGTTTAGTATAATGGTCTCTTTAGAGTATCACAGGTCATATTTTAAAATTACTAGTATCCGTAACACCTCATACTTTGGATGGCTGTGTTTTGCGTAATTTAAAAGTTGTAGCTAAATCGTAACCAAAAATGTGACTTCCACCACCTAAGCTTTATAACTTTAATCTGAGGTAAGCCTAAGAAACTAATTTATATAGGGGTTGGGGGGGGGGGGGGGGGGGGGGGGGGGGGGGATTAAGAATAAAAATAAAAATTAATATTTTGAGTCAGATGATGGTAATCTTTTAAGAAATGGGAAA
>WLWI01005241.1_pt1 | contig 10848 bp, 11 predicted proteins | sample 6701501 | NCBI WGS metagenome assembly WLWI01 (sample SAMN12718690, study PRJNA515312) | sponge metagenome | isolation source: marine sponge | host: Mycale hentscheli | place: New Zealand: South Island, Marlborough, Capsize Point | collected 2014-11-01
TGCCCCACCTTCATCGAGCACTACAATCTGGCAGAGTACCTGTGTGCGGACGCACTCCAATTTAATGTCAGTCGAGTGCAAGTCATTTTATGAGCCACTTTCCTTCATCTTCAGTGACCAAAACTTGCAAAGAAAAATTTTTTTTTATTTTTTTATTTTTTTTTTTTATAATCATTCACAACTACCATTATTACAAATACATAGTATTATGGTAATACATGCATAGGGTGGAAGGAGGAATGTAATGATCACAAATCACATGATGGAACGTCTGATGTTGTGATGGGAGAATGAGTTATTAACTATAAACAGCAAAGAATCCGCTGAATTCCTTGAATGGACACTTACATGTACGTACATGACATGCCAGTGACATGGAGGGATGAGTGGAAAAGTATACCCTCTTTCTAGTAGCATCATCTCGATTAAATTGTTTTTTATATATTGAGCCAGATGTATATATAACAGGTATGACTCGTCTGTTGCTTCATTTCCAGTTTTGCCTTTGAACGTGTGCATTGATGGTGTTTAGGATATTTGGGAGGGAAGAGAATTTTTTTTTGTATTCCGTACGATACATTCACAGTCTCAAGAGGTTGTAGCTATCTTGAGGCAGTGTTCTTGTGTACTTCAAGTCTCTTATACATACATACATACATACATACATACATACACACACAATACATACATACATACATACATACACACACATATATACACACATACATTATACATACATACATACGCACACACACTTTTTCTATTATCCTTACCAAACTGACCCATATAGTCACAAAGACATTTGATAAGACGTCTGAGCACACATTCATAGTGTGCAGATTTGCAATGAGAATCTAGTGTGTGTGTGTGTGTGTGTTTGCTATGCAGCGACCACTATGCAGACCTCCTGCACGAGAGAGACGAGTTGAGTCGACAGAAGTCAGACATGAAGCGTCGTTGCCATGAGGCTCAGCAAGAAGTGGCTGGCAAGCACAAGATGGTGAGTAGTGCAGAGGAAGAACGCGAAAGTTCTTTCTCAGCAAATAAATGTAAATTCCAACAGATGACTGTACGAGGGGAAGGATATACAGCCAACAATCTGAAGTTCTATTTTCTTAGTTGTTACTGTGGTATTCCTTTTAATTGAAGACAACTCTAAAGTAGGCCTTAATAAATTATTGTGGAATAAGTTTTAAGATAATACAAGGGAATAATACATAAAAATGTATTCAACTTTACTTCTTTAATATATAATTTCTTTACCCTTGAATAAGTACTGGACTGTCTAGTTATTTTCAATATAATTTGATACTGTCCTCGGCCCCACATCCAGCCTTTGCCTGCTGATTTTGGAACCTTACATGCATTCCCAGTTCTCAAATTTGACACAAGTCATTGATGGTGTGAAGTCAGGATTGCTTTAGTACATGGCTGCCTCGAGGATTTGTCTAAGCTAATTTGTTTCACCACATGTGACTGACCTCCCTATAACTGGGCTAAAGCATGTCAGCCATTATCTAGCAGTCATCTTCAGCTGCACCCCTAAGAGTAGTTTCTATATTGACAAGCACTTTTGCTTCTCAATGAGAATCATCTTTCGAGACTATATATTTATTCATTTGTCAGTTTTTCACTAAATAATTATCATTGAACTTTGCGGATCATTTAACTGTGCAAGTAAAGTTTCAAAATATTGATGTGTCAATTAAAGGAGTTCTGGATAATTAGATTTAGTGTACTTATTTTGAATAGGGGTGTTCCAAAGAATAGTAGGTCTTTCAGAAATTATAACAATAGAATAATAGGTGATAAAAAATGAAATAATTTTTCAACGCCTTACTCCAAGATGGAGTCGGAAGGTAAAGGGTCTTCTCAAAGCTTTAGCTGTATCTTTTGTTAGGTGGACCGGGCATTGGAGGATCTTTGCTCTGCTGTGAAGGATTTGTGTGGAGGTCATCGCAGGGCACATCAGCAGCAGCAGGAAAGGGAGGGAGTTAATGGGCATCACCCATCATCATCATCATCATCATCATCGCCTGCAGCTCTCCATCTGTTGTCAGATGTGAATCAGGACACGTATCACCAATCTGAGGACCAGTACTTGGCTCAACTCATAGACCACACTAAGAAACAGTTCTTCAAAGTGAGTGACTTCAATAAACTTGTAGAGTGCTCGAGTCTGTCAGAAGTAGTTGTTGTTGTTGTTGTTGTTGTTGTTTTTCCCTGTCTTCCCCTCTCTCAGGTTTGTTAACCCTCTAAGCTTAGTATCATGTGTGATATATTTTCTGGAAGCTGATCTACATACGTATGTATACATTTATTAATGGGGGATGCTATGTTTGTGCAAGTAAGAGCAACATTAGTAGATGATGGTTTACCAATCTAGACCTGTTTTTATAGAATAAACAGTATTGCTATGAGAGTTGTTGTTGACGGACTATCTACTATGAGTGTACTCTGTGTGTGTGTATGTGTGTGTGTGTACATATTTGTCCACAGGGCATTGCAGAAGTAGCACTCGCACAAGCCCCGGGAGAGGGAGACTATCAGTTTGCCCCCGTAGATCTGGATGACTCCGAGGAAGTAATTCTAAGGGGCGTGTCTGAAGATCAGTACCGACTGCATCAATGGGAGCTACATAGACTTCAAACAGTGTAAGAAAGAGTAAAATGAATTAAATGGTTCATTTGTTTCGTTTGGGAGAATAATTTGAAGAGGGAAACATTCCTGGACTTTTTTTTTTTTTTTTTTTTTTTTTTTTTTTTTTTTTTTTTTTTTTTTGTTTTTCATTTTTTTTTCTTTTTTATGTATTGTGTTTGTTTTTGTTGGAGATGCAGTATATCAACGCTGTCCTGGCCCATAGACACGCCCAAGCTGCCACCATAAGAGCCAAGCAAGAGCTTGAGCTACTAAACCACACCCCTTCCAGCCAGATGGAGGCGGAGTCATTGCGTCACCAGGTGGCAGAGAGACAGCAGCGCGTGTGTGAGCTGCAGGCCATGCTAGAGGGGTGTGGCCAAGATAAGTTGACAGACCTGCTGCAAGAGATGGCAGCACTTCAGGTGACCAGAGTTCTACATGGAGACTATGACCTGAAGATTGCCAGACAAGATGCCTTCATCTCAAAGCAAGACCAGGTAGAGATCATCACATGCACAGACTATGTACAACATACTATCACTTTGTTTGTTTGTTGTTGTTGTTGTTTTTGTCTCTCTCTTTTTGTTGTTGTTGTTGGTTATGTTTTTGTTGTTGTTGGTTATGTTTTTGTTGTTGTTGGTTATGTTTTTGTTGTTGTTGTTGTTCTTGGTTAAGTTTTTGTTGTTGTTGTTGGTTATGTTTTTGTTGTTGTTGTTCTTGGTTATGTGTTTTTTATTGTTATTCTTGGTTATGAGTTGTTTTTTTAGTTAATTTTCTGCAAAAGAGAGTATAGAACTTTTCTATTTACATATATTATGCTTTTCTTCCTTATATTTTCAACGTCACACATGCACACATTATATACACATGCACACGTATACACACGCACACACATAGACACACATGCACACGTCTCTTCTTCTACGTACGACAAAATAATCTCTAATTACATATATCTCTCACATTTCCTCTCCTGTTAGGTCATCTCTTGTCTCCAATCTCAACAGTCCAGACATGAGCTACTGGCCATGCTGTATGAGGTGGAGCTTCGCAGGCATAGAGACACCCACCGTCTCCTAGCAACCACGGAGCATCAGCTGAACCAACTTAAAGATTCCAGTAAGCAGAGGTCAGAGTTGATGCAGGACCCGGCACTGAAGAAAGCTGTGTCCCGGACAACACTGGAATCATCAGATGTACTCGCACAAGAACTGTGTGCAGTGCTGGGTGAGTGTGGGTAGGGGCCAGTGGGTGAAGTGTGGGATAAAGGTAAATTGAAGAATAGTGGGTAAAGTGTGGGACAGTGAGTGGGTAAAGTGTGTGGAATGTGGGTAATGTGTAGAATAGCTAGTGAGGAGTGCTTTGGGTAAGGTGTGGTCTAAACACAAAAATTCCAGCCTAAGTAAGTACATGTAGTTCTCGATTGCTTCTGCTCTCTGTTTGTTTGTTTGTTGTTGTTGTTGTTGTTGTTTTTTATTGCTGTTTTCTGGATGAACTAGAGATTATATAATGAAATGGTTTGTATTTCTTTGGACAGGCTTGAAGGCAGAAGGTGTGGTCCCTCTGCTGACCCAGGATGGACTGCTGGAGGCTGTCAAGAAGCTGTGTCAACAGGTGGCCATGTTGGATGGAGTGATGTCTGCCAGTGACAAAGAGATCAGTCACTTACTGGATACCCAGTGAGTGGGGAATACACGCCCACACATGCATTAACATGTTACGTTTTACTGTCTCTTTAATAGACAGTATTTCACAAACCAGGAGCTATGTGTGTGTGTGTATATATATATATATATATATATATATATATATATATATATTGTACTTTCTATCAGAACAATAGACATTTTTGGACACACTTTTTGCACTATAAGTATAATACCTGTGAATTATGAGTGTACGTTGTGTGACACATACCTGTCTGTGCTAACCCTGTGCTTGAACTGATTTTAAATTTCAGTTTGCTATACTTTCGCTTGTTAAAAGCAGCTTACTAAAAAATAGCATTTGCGAGTCACATCACTCGCTGCTTCCATACAATTGCTATGCCCATTAGCTTCATGCGTTCACAGACACAAGAATGTAAATTCTGCATATTGTATTTTAGTTAGTGATAAAGTATGTATTTCTTCACAATTTCTTTCTCAGCCTTCTTTTACTCAATAGATGTTGTTGTTTTTTGTTTTTTAACAGAACTAAAAATGTCTGGTCGATCCTGGGTTCAATTCCCGGTGGCGACCAGATATGTTTAATTCTGTATTGTTTAAAAAATAATAATAATTAAAATGCCTATGAAAGAGAGATATGTATCTATTATGTACTTCTTTTAGGGACTCCCTTACCTGCCAGCTGGAGAGAGAGTTGTTCCAAGGCAGTGATCACACAGCCACAGGAGTGCCTGTGTTGTGTGTGCAGGAGTATGTGGACCAATGTGCAGATCTCACCACACTTATTAACGCCCTGGAGGAGGACGTTAAGTTGCTTGTGAAGGACTATGACAAGAAAAAGAAGGTAATTGAAGTTCTGGAATTTGTATTGCAGTCTGCATTAGCATGTGTGTATACGTGTGTGTGTGTGTGTGTGTATGTATGTATGCATGGGGCCATAAGTGTGGAGTTATGCAAGCTCACTGATGGCAAGTGAGCTAGCCAGACTAATAAAATTCAATTAGTTCAAGCGGGTCAGATTTTAAAAATGATACTTTACCAGTTTTACAGCTAGACAATGTGTACATTTAGGTACTGTACTTTGGTGCATGCACACACATCTGGTACAATAGGATGTGTAACATCCGCTTACTCAGACTGCAGTGTGTGTGTGTGTGTAACCAGCGGTGTGGTATTTTATGGCACTCAGTAGCCTTATGCTCAATGCTGTGAAAATTTTAAAAAGATTAAGAATAAATTTAGTAAATCGGACCGAGTTTATTGGTCTAAACAAACATTTAAACTTTTTCAGGAATGAGTGATAATAATGCTGTGTTGTTGTGTTTGTATGCAGTTACTAAAAGCTGATCCTTTGCTTGAAAGCGAGAAGAAATTGTTTATCCATTTCTTCACTAATCCTTCACAACTGGGACAAGTTCTTGGAAACCTTGCCAAAAGAATTGATTCCATAACTTTAGCCAGTTGATAAATTAAAATTCAATGTATAGTGACTGTGTTGTAACTAGATCCATTCGTATTTCATTGAAATGAAATTTGAGGTGTGAGAGGGTGATATGGCAGACTTGGAACTTTCCTTTAACTATGACTGCATGCATACATCATTGTATTTTCATGTATAATGAGCCTAATTTTGTGGAAAATTGATACCAAAGGAACTGCTATAGCCACCGCTAGCATGTACAGAATGAATTGTCGGCCCAACCATTGTGGAATAGCTTGTTCGCAACTTTATTCACCACTTCTTACTGTCAGGAATAAAGAGAGCAGGAGAGGGAAACTGATGCAACTAAACCAAGTTGTAATGGATAAAAAACATCCTATGCTACTGTATTCTTAATTTGCAAAAAAAAGTTGAAGCACCACTATGTGGTGGGGCTTGCTAGTTATGTATTGGCTGTTAAATATACCCCACATTTACTTGATCTGGTACTGTGCACATACAACACCTGCTCACCTAATTGTACCACTGAACTAACGATCAAGAAGTATTTGGAATTACATATGTAATTTGGTTTGCCATTTTAGACAAAGAGGTTAAAAATGATTGGAAGGTGAACAGTGATGAAGTAAAAATCTTTTGTATTTTGGTGGCTCTGAGAAGAGCCAGGTTTGAAAAATAAATAAATTAAAAAATTTATCCGCCGAATCCGTAAAGAGTACGTCCTTGCCTCTTCAGGGCGTAAACGACATCCATGGCAGTGACAGTCTTTCTCTTGGCATGTTCTGTGTAAGTGACTGCATCACGGATGACGTTCTCAAGGAATACCTTCAGTACACCACGTGTTTCCTCATAGATCAAGCCAGAGATACGCTTGACTCCACCACGGCGGGCAAGACGACGGATGGCAGGTTTGGTGATTCCCTGGATGTTATCACGCAAGATTTTCCTGTGGCGCTTGGCACCTCCCTTTCCAAGACCCTTTCCTCCTTTTCCTCTTCCGGACATATTAGTTGCTGCTGCTGAATCGGTTACTTTTCAAAGTACAGATGACTTCCTTTGCAACGCGCCCGCCTTTTATTATAGTATCGCCCGCTATTTTACCCGACCCCAGCGTAAGTATCCCGAGTGACCAACTTTCTGCGCGTGCGCAATATTGTCGTTTGATCCAAGAATTGTGCACCAATATTCGACGATACTGTACCCACTATTATCAATTCTTACGTCACAGCCTCACAAGCATAAGGCTGCAACAAATCCAATAGTTCACACTTCACCGCAGCTGGACTTGTAAGTGACGAGATAACGTGTGGTGCCATGGAGATTCGTGCATATATTTTGTTGCTTTCTTCGATATTTTTGCAAGCCTTTTATCCAGCATTTGCAGCTCCGTTGAGTGGAGGAGATTTAATAGTGAAGCCAGCCAAGCAGGCTCCCGACCAAGTTGGTGTCGTTTTAATTCAAGGAGCCCAAATTGGACCCGATAAATACCTTCCACTCATAAAGCAGATCCAGAATGCCTCCAAGTTTGCAGTGTGGGTTGGGGCTCCTGCGTTCGTGGGTAACGTTCCTGAACCTTTGGAGGTTGGCTCAGCTGTGGAAAGGACTTTAACTGCAATGCAGACCATGGGCATGCCTAAGACTTGCAAGATTTTCTTTGTTGCTCATTCTCTGGGAGGAACAATAATTCAGAACTATCTATATGGCAATGCTTCGCTTGCTGCTGGACAAATTCTCCTGGGATCCTTTCTATCATCCAAATATCGTAATGGAACCACCTATCCCATACCGACAATGACCATAGGTGGAGAATTGGATGGACTTTCCCGTGTAACGAGAATCATGGAGGAGTATTACTTCCGGATCCAGCAGGCGTCAGATCCTGACACTGCACTGGCTAGCTTCCCGGTCTTGCTGGTCAGAGGGATTACCCACCTCCAGTTTGCATCCGGCGCACCCCCTGCACTTGTCAAAGCACGAGATCTCAAGCCGGAAATTAGTCTCGATGCAGCCCACGAGATTGTGGCAGGTTACATTTCCGATTTCATGCGGGTCCAGCTAGGGGACAAGACTGGGCTGATGCCTCTAGTAGATTCTCTGCATTATACTTCAACATTTTTCGCTCCACTTATAACAGCATTCGAGATGGAAGGATATTACAGATTTAAACCACCCTGCAACAGCAATCCGGTGACAGCCAGCTGCAGCAAGGGCAGCCCATGGTCAGAGCATGCTCAGCAGATGATGGGAGGTCTGACTGCAGCGAAGTTGAATGATTCCGACGCGTTCCACCCCGTATGGCAGATCAACCCGGTCCATCTACCTCATGTGAACACTAACTGCACGTCTCCAACTTCCGCCTGCACTTTGCTTACGAACACGGTCACGCAAAACGTCTACGAGAATGGAATAGACCTGGACACTGGCTTTGTGGAGAGCTCAGCCCACGAGATGAGAGTAAAGCTAAAGTCTCGGCAAGCCGTCATGACTGCTGCTGGACACCAAAACGTCAACTTCAACGAGTCTGACAAACCCTCGCTGTGCAAAGCCATTAACCAAGCGTCATACGATTGGGCCCTTCAAAATGCCGACAACATTACTGCACAACGCTTCGAGAAATACGGGGTACAGATGGTAATGGGAGAAGATGAGGGACCTTTCAATGAAGGTCCGTTGTGGATATGGAGATCGCTGGACTACAAGACAGCCAAAGATTCCAATGGTAGGCAAATCTTGGAGGTGAGCTCTGTGATGATGAAAACGCCCATAACTTACCCAATCAAGGCAGCAGCCGGTATGCACTACTGCAAGCTCCTATCTCCTGCCAGAGCATTGGAGTGGATGTATGTGGACGGACTCAGAAAGTATTATGGCATTGACGACGAATGAGGGCTAGTTTTTGTGTTGCTAATAAGGAATCTGTTTCATGTAATCGTAACCATGTAATTCATTGTAATCTAATGTTATTATTCAAAGCGTTGCTCTCCAATGAATCTGATTAATACTAAGGCACATAGTCGTGCGCGGTTATGACAAGTACATACATCATGCACGACGATTCTTCGATAGTCGATTATGTAAGCGCGACGATGAGTACCAGATTATTTTAATAGAGATTATACATTCCAACTTTACTAATGGCTAGACTTATTTCTAGAATTACATCAGGTTTATGCAGGTTGTGGAGTGGAAGATATTCCTCGATATACCCCAGTAAATATGGACACTCCGTCGTGAGCTCCCGACAATATCGTGGCACCGCTGGTAATTAGTTTAATATAGTAGTTTAACAACGATTGATTTAGTTATTGTTGGTACCTAGACAAACACTGAACAGAGCTTAAATATAGGCAGCTAATTCTCAAATTAATTTTAGTTGAGAGATTGAAAATGACATACCAGTCAAGTCTTCAATTCAACTGCAAAGGTTGATCATGAAAGGGAGTCCCTTTACCAGATACAGTTAAACTCATTAACTTTTGTTCATGTAGCTCTGGGTCATGGAGAGTACGAGTGGCAGGACCCCAAGACTCCAGAGGATGTGTAAGTCTTAAGTCAGCCAATACTGTGAATACAGGCCATTAAATTCTAATTTACTGAGCTTTACATTTGTAAGGCCATAAACTAGCTCTAAAAGCTTCACATTTAGAGTTTGTGGGGGGTTGTTCAACCTTTTCGCCGATTTAAACAATTCTTCAGTTAAAATTGTTGCATAGAGAAGCTATGACCTAAAGTGTAGTCAGATTTACCAAGCAGAATTCAATTCATAACAAATGATAATTCTTGTTAACTTGTGAAGACCGGGGTATAGCAGACAAAGTTAAAGGTCATCGTAAACTCTTTGTGTGCTGTTTATATTTACTTTGTGTGTGGCTATGTAGCGTTAACATAGTGTACATTGGAAAAGATGGCAGTCGCCATGACATCAAAGGCAAAGTTGGCGACAATGTTCTGTACTTGGCTCACAGGCACGGCATTGAAATGGAAGGTACATGTGTGCATGTGTGAGTATGTCTGTTAATTGGTGCAGGAGTTCATGGGTGAACATGTTCATTGCCTATTGTGTGGGTGCATATGTGTACAGCCACTAATGGCTTCAGTCTAGAGGATCAAAATGTTCACATTTTGTGAGTTTTAATTAATTTCAAATTTTTATGTTTGTGTGTAGGTGCATGTGAGGCATCTCTAGCGTGCACTACCTGCCACGTGTATGTTGAAGGAGATTATTTCGACAGATTACCAGCATCTACTGAAGAGTAAGATGTCATTATTATTATATTGACCCTCAGTGCATGCGTTGGCAGCTAAAGAATGGAAAACACACGAGTTTTGTTGTTGTTTTTCAATGAATTACTTTCCTTTAATTTTGAAGCAATTAATTAAACCCTGGTGGTAAATCTGCTCAACCATTGGTCATAAGTACAGACGGAGTAGTTGCAATGATTTGTTCACTGGTAAATGCTTGTTTATTATTTATAGAGAAGATGACTTGCTTGATATGGCTCCATCACTGTCAACTAACTCCAGACTAGGTAAGTATCATCAGTCACACACATATTATTGTGTACATATGAAAGTGACAGAATTTGCTACCCTTTACCTGTCTCAAAGGAGAGACTTGCTAAGGTAGGAATCAATGTGTCTGATGTTTTCATTGCCCCTCCCTCTTAGGCTGCCAGATCATTCTGACGAAGGAATTGGACGGTATGGAACTCACTCTTCCGTCCATCACAAGAAACTTCTATGTGGACGGCCATGTCCCTAAACCACACTAGTTTTCAACCACGCCCACTTCATTTCTCCAAGGCATGGTCACATATCTTTGTATCCCCAATCTTATCACGTTCTAATTTATTTGTATCCAGAGTGGAATAAGTGTCAAGTATAGATATAGGAACAGGGTAAAGGGACGGTGCGAGTTCAAATGGATCAGAAAGCTTGCCAGCTCATCTACGTGCACAGCACAATACATTAATAACTAGTGATGTGCTTGAGCACAAATGGCGAGCGAGCCTAAAGACTATACTGTTTTTATATGAATGATTTTGACTTCTAACACTGAAGCTACTGAAAATAAGGTCCAGTTTTTAAATTTCGCATACT
>WLWI01005242.1_pt1 | contig 10844 bp, 8 predicted proteins | sample 6701501 | NCBI WGS metagenome assembly WLWI01 (sample SAMN12718690, study PRJNA515312) | sponge metagenome | isolation source: marine sponge | host: Mycale hentscheli | place: New Zealand: South Island, Marlborough, Capsize Point | collected 2014-11-01
CCGCGCGCGCGTTTAAAGGGCATACGTACAATCCATACATACATACCTACATATATATATATAACATATACCCGATTTTGCATTATCCACCCCTAATACTGTCTCGCTCGCTACGCTCGCTCGCCAACTATTGGTGTACTTGAGCACAAATGGCGATCGAGCCTGATAGTTAGGTAACATAAAATATTACTATGTTTTAGCTTACTTCATGCAAACACTATAATAGCAGTTATGACATTTTATTTCAGCAAACAAATACCAAATCACTCTCTTACCTGATTAATGGTAACTTTTGTAGTATCAAACATCAACCATTCTGATAATCTCAATTACCAGTAACTGAAAAATAAACCAGTGTTATTATTAGCCAACAAATATGGAATTACTACTTGCCTCAATTTCCTATTGATAACTTCTGTAGTATCAAATTTAAGTTACTTTGACTATCTGAAGTACCTCGAATTCTTGACAACAAGCTCTCAGCTACAAAAACAAAAGACAATCAATTTTAGCACACAAATACAAAATTACTTTCTTACCTCATTTTCTTGAGCAGTGGTAACTTTTGTGGTACCAAATTTGAGCCATTCTGACTGTTTGCATTTACCAGTCACTGCAAGCTCTTAGCTACCAAAAAGAAAGGCCAGAGTTATTTTGCATATTTAGTTAACAAAATATGGAATTACGTACTTACCTCAGCCCTCGAGTAGTAGTAGCTTCTTTAGCATTAATACTACGGCATTCTGACTACCAATGGCTCTTGACAACCAACAATCTGTACTCCGTATCCCCCGAAAACGGCGAAGTTTTGAAATTAAGTCTGGAAAAGGGTCTTCAAATTCATAGTAACCGGTCGAATCAACTTTTTGTTTCTTGAAAAGCAAGCGTTTTCGCAGGAATTTTCTCACACTTCGGAGCTTAAGTATAAAGTAAGGCTTACTTAATGCTGTAGTTTCAGAAAAAACTGGGGTCAAGCCTAAAAAGCCGTGTTTTTTGGAGAAAAAAGTTTCCCGTGCGCGTTTAAAGGGCATAGGTACCATCCATACATACATACATATTATATATTATATATAACATACCCGATTTTGCATTATCCACCCCTAATACTGTCTCGCTTGCCAATAACCAGATATATGTACAGTACTGCGAGTAAACTTGAGTTTAGCAGGTAGCAGTAACTTTATTTGCAACATTACGGAATTTTACAATCTCTAGTTTAACCAATATTTTTGTTCACATTACACAAATCAATATTATGTATTTACGATTAAAATGAACAACTTGTATTACCCTGCCCACCTTTGCTTGTGCTGGTAACAACAACACTCATATGAATCTGTTATATGAAAGAGTATTCCTAATATTTAAGTTTCATTTTATTGTTGTTTTTTTTAAAGTTTTTATTAAAGTTACATTTAGTTGTTGTTTATTTGTTTTTGTGTCATCTTTTTGAATAAAATTTGCTTTTCATGCATGTTGGGAAATATTCTATATGCAGAGATAAAATAATCAATATACAAAGTATAGTATATTTTAAAGTAAGTGCTAATGATTTATATTCTCTTAATCAAACTATATTTAATTCAATTTTTCTGATAGATATCCCGGTTCCTCCAAGTGAATTGAGTTTATTTCTGAACAACCATACATTGATGACATCATGGGATTATAGAATCATTCCTACAGTATCTGTTAATTTTGCTATTACTCTCACATTCTGGTGTCCAAGTCAATTGAATAATATCACTATGTATGTGACTGATACTGACTCCTATAACTTCACACTGGAAGGAGTGAGGTCATGTGATCCCGTTACTATGTGTATCACAGCTACTAATATAGTAGGACAAAGTCCACCATTATGTGTAAACAAGACTCTACCATACATACCTTCTACAAATAATATTGAATACACATTATTTAGAGTGGGGGACTCCTACTCATTAAATCTGACTATACAGGTAGTTATATGCAGTATTTTACATTAGTAGCTTATTTTAATAAATCTTTTAATGCTTAGATGTCAGATTGTCAAATGGATGATAGCAATTTGTTGTTTGTTTTGCTTCAAAGTCAAAATGGAACTCTGTCCACATTGTCGTCATCCCAAACCGTTGTAAATAACTTGGCGTCCACAATTACTATTTCAAGTTTAAATATAAATTCGGTTTATAACTTAACTATTTTGTCTAACAACAGCTTAGGAATAGCATTTTCTGAATCTCAGCAATTTTGTAAGTTGATTAAAATTTGTATAACTTTGTCATTATCACATTAACTACTAGCCGTATTATTTTGTATTAGGTACTAATGACATTGCAGGCGTTAATATTTGTTCAACAATGATGGATAAAATATATATATCATGTGACTATATCATAGGATGTAATTATAGTGGATGTTCCTATGAATTATCATCAGCTAATAGTACTATCAATGGTTCTATAATGGGAAAAAATTATGAGGCAGTGAGTATTGATGTAAACACACTATATAACCTCACTGTCACTGATGTCAATGGAGATGATATACTTTCTCAAAATTCATTTAGCATTGGCTCAATTTCTTTGTGCTCTAGTTCTGTTGCAACAGGTAACACGCAATACTGAAATAGTTATAAAAAATATTACATGTAAACATATTTTATAGCAGAAGTGGATTTTACAGTTAATACAGTCAGTACTAAATCATTCAGTGACAATCCAGTTGTTCTAGCATCTGTATTTGCAGGAGTATTATTATTATCATTACTGTTGATTACTATTCTTTTAATTATCTACTTATTCTGGAAAGGTATGCAATATATTTTATGGCTTTCATTCCAATAGTTTTATTTTTTATTGTGTGTACAGGTTACTGTCGTTGCAAGAAAGTTTTATCTCCCACGTAAAAATAGTTGTAATTTGTAATTACACAATTATAACATTTTTATATTATTTTATTGTAGGTTTAAGAAGAGGAATAGAAATATACATGAGAAATGTGATGTACGTTGGTATAAACAATATACATTGTATTTTCCACAGTATGGATTAACACTCAATAAAATTGCTGCGCTATAGCAGCAGCTATTGTATTGCCTAAATAAAATGTACAAAATACGGTGATAAAGATGATATAATTTTGATTCTTATAACAATTTCATTGTAGCCTATGATTTTTTGCAAGTGTAAATAATATTTTTTCATACCTATTATATAATGTGTATAATAGTTCATGCTTTCTGTTAAAAAAATCATTTTTTATTGTATAGTTAACGTGATCATTATGATTTTCAAGCTTATTTGTTCCCAGTGTTGTATATTCATTCGTAAATATTGCTTCCCCTTCCTCCCTACTCCAAAGTAGAATTAACTATATAGCTATTGGCCAAACAAGTCAAGCATTTTAGTCCAGTGTTTCATTCTAGTTAAGTATGAAATATTTCAATATCATTAATAATTAAACTAATGAATTTCAAGTATGACTGCTAGTAAGAGCTTATATTTTCACTTTAACAAAAAGTTATGTAATCTAGATTCATATATACACAAAGTACTTAACATAACTTGTGAGTAAAAGTAAAGCCATGAGAGTGAAATATCTTGTGCTATATCACACTCTGACAAGTAGATACCTGAACTGTAGTTATCTCTTGTTGTCATAACCTAAAACCTCTATTATTGTGAAGTTCTCTAAAAAGTAAAGCCATGAGAGTGAAATATCTTGTGCTATATCACACTCTGACAAGTAGATACCTGAACTGTAGTTATCTCTTGTTGTCATAACCTAAAACCTCTATTATTGTGAAGTTCTCTAACATAGAATTATGTGTAATTGTATAAATACATAATTTATTGTGTATATTTAGGATAATACCAATACTCAACAAAATCTCATTAATACTTCATTAACTTGTGCAAATAATCAGAAGTAAGTGGAAGCAGCTAATAAAAATGGTTCATATATTGTAAATTTATACATATTAACAAAGAAAAATACAAGCTTCAGTCTAAACTTTTGCAGAGCCACAATGTAGAGAACAAGAAATTTAGCAATTCACAATTTTTTTCTCAGCCATTTTACTCATAGATTTATTCTCTCTATTGCAAAACTTTTTTAATATTCAGTATTATTTAAAAGTAATCTTGCAGAAGAGAGAGAATGCATCTAGCTAATCATGGAGATTTAAGTAATCATATCATTTGCCATCTTTAGAAATTTCTCTATCATTTATTTGTTGTAATAAGCTGGGGACATTGCATTATGTTTGAAGCTTGCAATGTATTCCACATTTTTTGATTAGATGTAAATATGCTAGAATATTCTATATTCTGAACATTATTTTCAACATCTTGTTAGTTTTATTAATCAACTGTATTATTTTTTTTAATTTAATAGTATAATCGCAGTGCTGGAACTCATAATTCAGAGGGAGTGACACAGAGGATGAACACTACTCAGGAAACCATAACAGATGACAGTTATGCTTCTCTGAATAGCAGGGAAAATTTAGAATCATCGGAACATGAAGTAGAAGGAAATTACTCTAGTATTGGAAAAGTAAGCAACTAAAATTGTCATGAGTTCTGAGGTAAATTAAATCCTCTAACTCTGAATGTTTGCGTTTACTAGCTAGTTAGTACCACAAACATAGTTAGATTTATAATTATATCAGTGGCTATGATAAAATGCAAGAGCAACAATAACTAAGAATATAAGCTAAGACTTGTCGGGAAAGTCATCAGCTCTTATCTCATGAGGAGGGATTATTATCTTCAAGGGTAGATGCTGCTACCAGAGCCAGCCTCAAAGATCCAGGCAATATGGAGGGGATATGGATTGAGGGTCCGCCCTTATCTATCATAAGCTAGACCTAGTGTTCTAATACTGGCCTTATGGTTGACTTGATTAAACTTTATTAACAAGAACCTGGGTTTGAGTACAAGAACTAAAGACTGACTGTTGGGGTATGCCGGCCAGCCAGTTTATATAGAAAACCAGCCAACACACCCCTATACTGAGTGAGCATGATATAGAATTAGAAGGTGCTTAAACCTGATTGGTGGAGATGAGATATGGCCAAATATGGTTGCAAAAATGGAAGGGAAAGTTTGAATTAGTGTTAGGGTGAAGTGAACTGTATGAATACTAATTAGTGATCTGTTCTGTGAGTAAATACAGTGAAATAAATAGTTAAATAAAAAATTAGTTAAATAAACAGTTACATATTGGTTTGGGGTTGTGTTATATGTGTGGCTGGAGATGTGATCTGTGCTGGAATCTCTACCACAACTAAATTATGATTTAGAAGTAGCTATTAGTTATGCGAACCTTCATTTACTTTTCTGTATCCAACATATAAATAGGTCATTATTTTCAGTTTATTGGTAATCAAACTAAATACTCATGTCATTGTGTTGTAGCTCAAAATATGAAACTCTGAAAAAAAAAGTTGAAAGCCCACTTTAAAATATATCTATAAACAAGTACACAAGTGGTGGTTCAATAGGTACTTTTATACATCTTTTACCACTGTTTTATTTACATCAGTCCATTTTTTTCCAGACCCATGGATTCATATACACATTACAGTTGTTGCCAAACTACATACAATCACCATAATCTTTGGCTGGGAACATTTTACCAACCCTGCGCACTCACTATCTAGTCAATAATATTCTCACTTATACACATTTGACCGTTATCATTACATATGATGCTTTACCAAACTCTTGCTGACAACACTTCACCAACCTGGCTTAGTTAATTAATACTCAAGAATACACACAATGTCATTGTTGTAGTCATAGTTACTGACAGATAAATTTATTATTATGAAAATAGTATATTATAATGTACACAATAGAACCTCAGTAAATTGAAAACTAACGAACCAAAGGGTGCTACAATTGGTGACAGATTCAGATCATTGAGAGTATATACATTCTTAAAGGTAATGCTTGAGCTTTTGTTTTGATTCAGTCATTTTCGGCTGAAGTAATTATAATAATAGCAAATTTTTCTCTTTTTAACAGCCAATAGTTACATTATAACTTAACTCGACGTTTCGACTTCTTGACCCCTTAAGAGGACTTCGGCAAGAAGTTGAAATGTCGGGTTAAGTTATAATTAACTATATTGGCTTTTAAAACGAGAAAAATTTGCTTTTGTTTTGAAAACAACTCTCCTTATGGTACACAATTACTTGGTTCTATAAAGAAACCACTTCAGTAGCACTGAAGCAGCTTCTCAAGGGGAGAGAGTGGCTTTAAGGGGTGGGGCTCAACCTGGCAACTGTTCAGCTTTCTGGTATTTTGGATTAGGGATTAGTATGAGTTACTTAGGTTTTACTGTATTATTGTTCTCACTAGCTACATATAGTCACAGTTACTGACAGAAAAATGTATTTTTGTAATAAATCTGTATTATTATTATTATTATTATTATCATTATTATTATTATCATTATTATTATCATTATCATTATCATTATTAGCAAGTACTATACCACATAGTGGCGCTTGACGTATTGCAAAGTAGTAGCACAAGTTATCTTGCTCAGTTATCATTCTCTACCATTGGTTAAGGTTACATAAGTTTCCCTTTCCGGCTCTCTTTTTTCTGAACTATCTAAAATTTTCTTCTACCCCACCTCTCCTATCTTCAGCTCTCCTTCTTGAGTCATGGGTCCCCCTTTTCCTTTGTCTATCTCTCCTGCATTTCTGTCCTACTTTGAGAAACTTTTGTTTTCTATTTCGCACTTTGAAAACTAACCCCCGCCTTTACTCCTCGATTCCAACCGCTTTTTAGTTATAATTAATTGCCTTGTACCTTTTCTTCTGTACTTTCGCCTTCCTTTTTTAAACCAACGCCGCCTTTTATCATCTATTGCACCCGCTTTTTAGAAAGAACCAGCACGTTCTACTGAATGTGACGACACTTTACCTACAATAATGTGACGATGCTGTACCTAATACGTACAATTATTATTACAATATTATTCTCACTAGCTACATATTGTAACTGAGTAGTTTTGCACTGAAAATATAACAACAATCAACAACAACAGATACCTTCAAATGCTTCAAAGCATAAATAAGTTGCTGCTATCTTTACTTTAATAGCGATATGAAAAATTAAGAATTCATTGGAACGTTCTAGCTACTAATCATAACATTTGGAGATTATGTTAAGGTTAACATTATAAACTTCATCATAGAAAGCATTCTCAGTCACATTCAGTCATAATATACTCATTTATTTAATATTATGTTCTTTCCTAGAAGCCAATATATCATGCGTTAGAGTCGTCAATCAGCCCTACTGAAAGTAGTGCATTTGACAATGATGCCCCACCTATTCTTAAGTATGACCCAGACAAGGATAATCATTCTACTGAGAATACAGCAGTGACAATTGAATATTGTGACCACTGAAGTAGGAACTGGGTCAGCTGCAAAGACTTAGTATCATTTTATATCATTTACATTTTAAACCAAGTTTTATTTAAATAGATGACATTATTGCAGCTTACCATTTTCTTCCACAATATTACATTAAACTTTTGCTCCAATTCAACAACATAATTTTTGTGCAGACCTCCATGAACATTCAAAAGCATATTAACTACACTACGCATGCACTTTGTTTTGTAAAGCCTTGCTGACCACTTGCAGCCAGATGCGGCTAATGCCCATTCCAACCATTATTATTAGTATTGTATTATCTAGTTTGTTTTCATTTATTTCCTAGTTTCCAATATAGAATGTGTTATTATTCCTTATCGAACCAGTGGAGTTATAAACTATTTGTAGTGCTAATCTACTGATTCATCACTGCCGGCTGATTATTCAGATTAGATTCTAGTCTACTCCATTTCAAATCCTGAATGTTGCTGCCACAAGGTCACTAAACCTACAACGAGCCTTGTACTGGGCCGAGGACAGGACAGTAAAGTCTATCCTAATAGGTTCCCTCTTTGGCTTTACAGCTAGGTTCGACTTCATGACTTGGGCTGTCTTCCCAACTGCCATAGTCAGTATAAGAGAGGTCAATTATTTTTTATTATTATTGTACATTCTGATACATCTCTATATCTTGGGAGGGTTTTTCAAGCAAAACAGCTCATGAAATCATGGCATAGCTAATACAGTAGAAATGATATGAAGAATTGTTTTCCTTATTTGACTAATTTAAATGTAATGTACTTTCGGTTCATACTCCGGTCTAATCTTTGTCTGATAAATGTGAATAATAATGTCAGCAAAGATTGAAGAGCTATGAAAAGAGAGTACGTAGCTAAGCATGTAGTAACATTTTGGTTAATTTGATGATTTTTTTTAATGGGCCTGGCTTATCTATTGACAAAAATTCATGTTCCTACATTGGTGATAACATTATAAAAATATTCTGGAACAAAATAAGGATGATAGCAGCATGGCAAAGCTAATTGGCCATTCAAAATTATAATGAGATAAGAGAGGAATAGAATAAAATTGCATGCAGCCTAAAAATGGAACTTTTTTATGTTGGCCATAGAAAGACCAGCTATATATTTATGTTATCGAGATTCTGAAGAATTTTCCAAGTAAGAAAGGTGAACACACTCTAAATCAATGAAATTTTTTGCAAAGGCAGAGTTCAAGGTATCTTACACCGATGCAAATTCAAAATTTACTTGAAAAGTCATTGTCCACTAGACTAACCACAAAGGTAAGTCTTATGTAGGTATGTACAATTGTGTGAAAATATTGTGCATTACAACTACTGCTAACATTATTTTAACAATAGTGTTGTTTTAGGCTCGCTTGTCATTTATACTCAAGCACATCACTAGTTGGCGAGTGAGCGGAGTGAGTGACACAGTATTAGGGGTGGATAATGCAAAATTGAATATTATATATATATTTACTAGTGATGTGTTGAGCACAAATGGCGAGCGAGCCCAAAACTACACTACTATTAAATGATTAATCTTAGCTTCTAACACTCAATGTACTAAAAAGGTCTTTTTTTTAAAATTTATGTGTATACGGTAAAGGGGTTACAATGCCATAGTAACCATTCCCGCAATTGTTTGTTGAAAAAAGAAAACAACAACAGAAAACAAAACAAAGCAAATTATTGAAATTTTTGCTTTGTTGTTAAGTAGTAGATCTATCGCACAAACTTTCACACAAGTGAACCTACCTACATAAGATTTACATTCGCTGTACTAATTGCCAATGAATTTTGTGTAGGACTTAAAACTATGACAAATAGTGCTTTAATTTACCACTGCCACAAACTCAAATAGCTAGTAGTGAAACTCCTGTAAGTTATAATCTTTAATTGCACCACAAAAGAATTCAAAATGGTAAACAATTCAATTTCTAAGATGATACTACGGGTAATGATCGATAAACCAGAGGATTCCATTTAGTGAAGTTTTGGATGGGGTCGCCTTCCGAACTAATGCAAAATGCCAAGGGTCCAAGTACAAAAATTACATACGTGCGTCCAAACATAATATAAACTAGTGGTTTGCTGCCTAGTTAGGTTACATAAAACTACAGTATTGTTACATAATTTAATTTAGCCTAGTTCATGCAAAACAATAATAATAGCAGTTGACCATTAATTATTAATTATAGCATACAAATACAAAATTACTGTCTTAGCTTAATTTCCTGAATAGTGGTACAGTATCCAATTTAATTCATTCTGACCACCTCAATAACTGGTGAACAAACTTGCAGCTCTAACAAAAAAACAACAACCAACAACAATAGCCAAAATTATTTTTGTAATTTAGCTAACAGGTATGGAACTACGTACTTACCACAACTTTCCTAAGTAATGGTGGCTTCCTTAATATTAATGCTTAGCCATTCTGACTACCAGTGGTACTTGACAACCAACAAGCGACATTTAACTGCTCCAATTAAAAAGCGGCGAGTTTTTTAATTAGCTATGTCTCGTGAAAGGTCTTCAATGCCATAGCAACTTGTCACAGTAACTTTGTGGGACTTGAAAAACAAACGTTTTGCAGGAATTATCTCACAATTTGGAGCTCAATTTTCAAGTGTATGACTTCCCTATTGATGAAAGTTGGCTTGAGCCTAAAAAGCCGTGTTTTAAGAGAAAAAAACAAACAGCTCCTGCGTGTGTTTGAGGAACATATGTACCATCCATACATACACATATATATACTAGTGGTGTGCTTGAGCACAAAAATAGAGCGAGCCTGCCTAGTTAGGTAACATAATTGTTACTATATTTTAGCTTAATTCATGCAAAACACAATAATAGCACTTGCTCATTAATTTTAGCATACAAATACAAACTTACTCTCTTACCTGAGTAATGGTAACTTCTGTAGTATTAAACTTAAGCCATTCTGACTTCTCGATTACCAGTAACTCTTGAACAAACTCTTAGCTACAAAAAAAGTCAGTGTTATTATTATAATTCGGCCAACAATTATGAAGTTACTACTTTCCTTAACTTCCTGAGTATTGATAACTTCTGTAGTATCAAAATTAAGCTATTTTGAATATTTGAATTACCGGTAGCTTTTGACAACAAGCTCTCAGCTACAAAAGCAAAAGACCATTAATTTTAGTAAACAAATACAAAATTATTACTTTGTTGTAACCTCATTTTCTTGAGTAGTGGTAACTTCTGTAGCATCAAATTGAAGCCATTCTGAATATCTTAATTTACCAGTCACATCTTGACAGCAAGTTCTCAACCACAAAAAAAGAAAGCCAGAGTTATTATTATATGTAATTTGGCTAACAAACATGGTATTGCGTACTTACCACAGCTTCCCCCCCCCCCCCCCCCCCCACCCCTCCCCCCCCCCCCCCCCCCCCCCCACCC
>WLWI01005243.1_pt1 | contig 10842 bp, 10 predicted proteins | sample 6701501 | NCBI WGS metagenome assembly WLWI01 (sample SAMN12718690, study PRJNA515312) | sponge metagenome | isolation source: marine sponge | host: Mycale hentscheli | place: New Zealand: South Island, Marlborough, Capsize Point | collected 2014-11-01
CCACTAATACACATACCCCAAGTAGAGCACATCCCAGTTACTCCGTTAGTCTCATGCAGAGGAAGAGAGCAGTAGCACTTCATCTCAGAGAAACTGTGACCTCTGGAGTCTACTCTATCTACTGGAAACGACATGCTCTTCAACTTGTAAGGACCCTATATTCATAATAGTATAATAATAATAATAATGATATGTAATAATAATAATATAATAATAAAATTGAGTAATAAAACATAAATTGGTATTACTTAAACAAAGCATAAATATTGAACTAGATAAAAAAAAACACTCTGTCCATAAAGGATGTATGCTCACCTTCAGCTTCATTGGCAGTTTAGATACAGAAAGAGACTGAGAGTTAGAAGAATGGACTTTCCATTTTCCAACCAGCTTGGGTTTAGACAAAGGAAATCTATTACAATGTTACAGAACCTCTTCATTAATATCTAGCTAAAATTTTTAACCTAAAGAAGAACTTCACATTATTTTTTAAGTACATATTCTTGAAAATTCCCTACTATATTTAGTTTTAATACACCAAATATACAGTATCTCATTAATTGGAATGATATATAATTTACTCCACCTACAACATACTCTACTTAAAAAGCTTCATAATTTATTAAATTGTGTTGTCTTGTCAAACTACACTTGATCACTGCTTCCAACTGATAAAATTTTGGTATATTCTTCCACATATACTATGTAAATGTTCAATAATAATAAATATTATTTATGTCTTTCTAACACATGAAGTGATTGGGTGGAAATGAATCTCATAAATAATGTACAAAATGAGAACAGTTGAAAAGTACTTCTTACTGAGGAGCTAGCTGTATGTTAGTTTTGGAGGCACCAGCAGGAATTCCGTGCTTGTGAAGAACCTTCAACACAACTTGTAGCAGTTCCTCATTGAAACTATCAAAGTCAAACACATTCCGCACTACACTGCCCACTCCTTCTGAAGGATATGCCTATATGTATGTATATTATTACTATGACAACTTAGTACAGATTTAGGTAAGTTCTTATTGAAATTTTTTTCACTTATTCAATTCAATTTATAAATTCAGATCACATAAGAACTAAGTTCATTACTTCTAAAATTGATCATGAAACTCATGGTTTTAATATATTTAGCTGTCCTCACCTGAAGATGCTTGACAATATTGACCACCTCCCTCGTGGAATAGGGATAGGCTATGAGACCATCATCGGCCATCTGACGTAGCTCTGAGAAGGCCAGCACTAACTTTGTCAATATGGCGTCACTCACAGAAGAGCCATATTGCTGCAACATAGCCTGGAGTGATGCAAATGCAGGTGCTCACAAAGCAAATTGTACATTCCATTCAACACCAATGCGTCATAGAACAGTATATAACAGTAGCTTTTCTACAACCTCGTAACAGACACCTACCAAACTACTTCTTATACTACTTTACATATACCAGCTCTCAACCACTGAGGTACAACAGCCAACTTCAAGACTTCTTTTTATAAGTTAAAACACTCTTCAAATGGCAATATTGAAGTATTAGCTAATCAACCTGACACACATACTGAAGAATTAAGTGTTAGTAACAGTTTGTTGGACCTTTATGCATTGAAATGCTAATGCCTGTCAATTCTTGTAATTTTGTGAGTAAAAAGTGAAATAGGAAGACTAAATATAAAATAATTAGTCTTTCTTTTAATAGTTGTATAACCAATCAGTTTACCTTTTCTGACTCTAAATCTGGATTGTCCACAGCATGACAACTAAAAATATCACCTAAGTATGAACATACACATACCACATACAAATACCAGAATAACAACAACCACGATATTAACATGTCAATTACTACATACATAAATACATACATACATACATAATATTTTAAGTCCTACATATAATGCAATAAAAATTCCATTGGCAGAACTGAAATGTCCACACATTTTTTCATATCAAAAATTATAACCTCATAACCTTGGTTTTATCCAAGTTTCTCACCTAATGAAGCAAAAAAGTCGTTTCCTAAGAATGGGAATCCTGGTCTATTTGCCAGCACTATCATTCTAAAGTTTGGATGAACCAGAAGACTGTTAGGATCTCTTGAGCTGGAACTTATAGCTTCTATGTAGTACAGAAAAACAAAACAAAAAAAAACAAACCAAAACCCACTATCAATAACTCCTGTTAATATATCATCAAAAAATTAAATAGTTATAGAAAATGTCTAATATTTTTTAAGTAAAGAACAGTCCAGATAGTTATCATCCTATTCCTTGTATTAGTGAACACTTAGCTAGTGTATAACTAATAATGAAGCACCAAAGGTGCGAACCCTCAGCGCTATTAAACACTACCTAGCTATTACAATTTTATAATCTCCTTCCAAAAGAACAAGCAACCAGTTAGCTATTTTAATGAGGCATCAAAATAGCTGGACCAATGAAAATGGTATATGGAAATGCTGTCTTCATAAGAGAAGAAGCTAAACTACTCACCGATATACATTTTCAACGGGAAACTTCCATAAAGCGAACTACACCGCTGGCTGCAATGAATAATTTGCTCACGTGATTATGACATGACGCTAGGGGGCTTTGCCCATAAAAGCTGGTACCTACACGGAGTTGATAGCTTCGCGTTTTCTCAACGATTAGCCCGAAATAAAAAAAAAGTAGCACAATAAAAGGTCTTAAATCTTCATCCTGCGTAAGTTCATACCTAAATCAACTGTTAATCGTCAGTAATCTCCAAAATCAGAGCGTGACAGACAGACAGACAGGACGACTGCTATAACCCTCTCTCACATGCACGCTGAGGGTTAATAATGCCCCAAAAAACTGGTCACTCTCATGTCTATAACCAGCAATGCCAGAAATTTTAGCTCTTTATATACATATACCAATACTTTCAAGGCCTAAAGCAGTGAATTATTTGCCATCCAGTTTTATAGTTATAATATAGAATAACCAGCTATATATTATATATACATACACAAATATAATTTCATGTTTATTTAAATAATAGTGTATGTCTTACTGTGCACTATTCGGCGTCCATCTGCTAGAGTGATTTCACTACCCTCAATTATATTCTTCAAAATACAAGTAACATGTGTTGGGGCCTTGTCTGCTTCATCTACAACAAGAACCATGCCAGAAACAAGAGCTCGAACCTGGAACAATTGGTAAAGAATTGCCATAAGTCACAGAAAGTAAATATCATAACTAAAATAGTGTTTACTCACCAGAGGAGAATCCTGGTACACAACACGCCCACTCTGTACAGATGGCTGTAAAGTCAAAGTCTGTACTGTGCTGTCCCTGCAAGTATAGTATTAAGCTCATAAAATAATCAGCAGAGGCACCTTTTGTAGATAACTGTCACTATTATGGTTTTATCTCCCTTCCTTAATATCAAGCTCCTCTTCTATATTATTTTATAGTACTAGCCAAGTAAAAAAAAAGAGTTATCAAAGCCACTACAGTATGTACAATTTTCTGGAAACTCAACTCAAACTAAAAAATAATTATTCAACAATGACTTAATCCCTTGTGCAACCAATAATAATATTAGCTCTCATTCTTTACCTATGCAGCTGTAGATATTCTCTAGGAAGGTTAAGGAGATGTAGAAATCGATCAACAATCTTATTCTTGCCCACTCCCTGGTTACCAACTAGCAATAGATGTTCTCCAAGCATGTAGTCCTTCAACATGTCTTCCATTATATGAAGATGCTGGATAGTTAATAGCAATATTATATATATATATATTATATTGTACATTTATTGTATATTGGATATTATTCCTTGAGTATTTCCACATCACACGAGCATTCAATATATTCTATACAACGGTAACCACGCCCCTTCATTAGTGTTTTATAATACGATGTTCAGTTATCCGAACACCTCTTGATCCAAAACTGACATTCTACTGTATATACTGCATGTACATACATACATACCAAGTGGTCACAAAAACATGTCCTTAGTATATGAAAGGCCAAATATATATAGATATATGTTTGAGTTATTTAAAATAAAATATTAGCCGCATATGATAAAGGTTAACCACAGAGGTATACATGATAGATAACACACAACACACAAAGAAGAAGTTATAAATATATTTATGCATCATTCCTTGGAGCTGTCATAATGAAGCAGGAAGGCAGTCAACATTATACTGAAGCCTTCCAGGTTTTAATATTAAACTTATACTGTCCACTGCACCTCATGTTAAATACATCAAAAGGAACACAAACAATGTCTCCATGACTGCCACTATAATGCCCAAGTAAAGCTGGACTGCACCAGTTTACCATGTTGTTTAGTATTACCAGCTTATGGCTGGTCGTTATCTTCATATCTTCATGTCAAAGTCGCAGCAGGTACTACGAGGATGATATGAACTATGACAACAACTGGAACACTAATCTATGTGACTTCAAAGAATATGACAATTTGGAAACAAGAGACAGTGACTCTAGTGGCATTAAAATGGAAGATCTGTTTGAAGGAGACTTGGTTATAAGCCAAGACATCATTAATGCTTTCTATGGGCTAAACGCCGTGAGTATAACTAGAGAATACAAATGAACCAATTTGAATTGATCAATTTCTTGCATGTTCCCTTTTGTGTACTTTTAGAGTACTCAGACTTTGATACATCTTCAAAAATGGCCAGATAACACAATCTTTTACACTTTTGACCAATCCATTCACCCAATAACTAAAAGGCTCATCAAGAAAGCTATTTCTCACTGGGAAAGAAACTTAGACTGTGTTCAGTTTGTGGAAGGATACTCAGAGACTGGCTATGTAAAGTTCCAGAGTCTCAACCCTCACTGCTATACCATGGGAGTCGGCTATCAAGGTCCCACTCCACAGATCATTAACTTAGAAGATCCAAGATGTCTCCGGCTAGGCACCATTATGCATGAAATAGGTCACGCCCTTGGATACTGGCATGAGCAATCACGTCCTGACCGAGATAATTATATAAAGATAATCGAGAACAACGTGAAACCAAGACACTTAAAGCAATTCCTGAAGCACTCCATGATGTCCAGTTCTGGCAAGCTAGAGTATGATTACGACTCTATCATGCACTACTCAGAGACTGCATTCTCAAGAAATGGCAGAAGAACAATAGTCGTTGCCAATGAAGCAGTATATAGAAGACAAGGCAGTCCTGTGATTGGGCAGAGAAACCATCTTAGTGCACTGGACATCACAGGAATGAAATTATTCTATGGATGCAATCAGCAAGATCTACACAAGTCTACCAACTGACGCTCTCGAATGTAGAATACAGCAATTATATTGAATTACTAGCTACATAGTAGTGTATAATACATGATGGTTTTAATTTAATGTTATAGGATAGTTCTCAAAATTCAAGTGTGTAAGCAGCATACTGATATTTTAGCTCCTCTATTGTAATTCTACTAATTTTAAGACACCTGAGCGACAATTATCACTAAACTTTCACAATCCATCAATAATGATTTTAACTGGATTAAATATGTTACAGGTAATAATAGCTTTAAATCAAAATATTGGAGCAAAATTCTTGAAGCCAACAGCCAACCAGAAGGACATGTCGGACCATGAAAAACTATAAATCCTTACCAACTGATTATCATAGAATAGCACATCAGGTACCATGGCAGCTGCACTCTCAGTACTCTTTACAGGGACTCTAGTATTTCCAATATGAAGCACACCATCTTTGATTTCACCTGTAGAATGAAGCACACACTCACATGTACATATTTACACACACACACACACACAGTTTAGGAATTAGAGACACTTAAGAAGATCATGTCTTCATGAAACCTTTGCACTTTGATTTGCCAGCTGATATTATTACTTGTATTTCCTTTCAAAATTATATATTAGTATAATGACATTATGTTCAACATGCACAAGGGAAGTAAAAATATAAATCTAAGACAAAAATAGCCTAACAAATCATGAAAGAGACTAAACAAAACTTTAAATCCATAAAAATAGTCTAAATGTATACTGTTATGTGTATGAGATACTTACTGTTATTGATCACGTCTGAATTTTTGAAGCTTTGAATTCAGAAAAAAAATTTTTTTTTTTACAAAATACAGAATATAAGTGACAAATAGAAATGCATTCTCCTTCAAAAAAACTTAAATTTGGAGCTCATACATTCAATCCTCTCAGGTAAAAATGTGAAGGAACAAAATCAACTAAATACACGTAGATCCACACATTTAGTGTTTATTAATCACTCCATTCTGATGTCTCGCATTGTCTATTATGAGAGTACTACAGAAAGCGATGTATCTAGATAATTCTACTTTCTATAAAAGAGCAGAGTATCAAGTTTAAGTTCACAGTGATGAGCTAACTACTCCATGTGATATGGCCTTCATTGGTCTATCAGATTTAAGTTCACATTGATGAGTTAACTACTCTATGCTTCTCCTCAAGCTAAGATATATCTAAACTTTTAGGGACATTACTATTGTGATCTTGCTACCGTCTGTCCACGGTAAGTCCACAATTACCCAGTGAGGTTGTTCAGGTCCTGGAAAAGTCCCTGAACAAGAGAACCATGTCGTCCTTAACCCATTCTCATATGGACTTAATGATATTCATATATGTAATTGATTACCATTGCATGTCTCACTTCGCTGTATCTTTATATATGTTGTAAATCATATTAAAGTTGTCCAGCATAATCTTTGCCATCAACTAACTACTAACTTTGTGAGACTACCTACGGCTTCCTGCAGCTAGAACTACACAGAGTATCTGTCTTGCTAGTTCATGGTTGAACACGTCAGCATAACTTTCAGTTCGTCTTGGTCAGAGAAAGTACTGACCTGGTCCTTTGGGTTATTAGACTGTTTGTGGAGTTATGCCCCGAATAGAGGTAAAAAGGAGGCCAAAAGTAAGGTGCTAAGAATTAGCTTGTTTTTGTCGTTAAAGTTTGCTGAAAACTACTTTATTCTCTGCGTAGACACAGAAATCAGAGAATAGATGAATTTGTAAATTAACAAAAACAACAACAAATAAATGAACAAACAAATAAAGAACAACAAACTGAATGAATAAGCACATGAATGTGTGTGTAAACCAGTAACATGCAGTGTGTATTTACGCTGTGAGAACAAGCAATTTATAAAAGAATATAAAAAAATTGTGATTATATATGCAAAAATGACGAAGCTGTCTTGCTATTTATCTTGCACAATGCTTTACGTGATGTACGATCCAAGCTACCGTAAGAATGAAAATGTATACTATTGGTACAACTAATACTACAAAAAACACAACAGGAATGGCAATTTCTTGGTAAGAATTATTTTCACTTTGTTTAATAATGTCAGCATATACTACCATGCAGAAAATTCCCAGGAATAGAATGAAGCTGATGAAGTGTGTAGCAAAGTGACTTTTGTCAGCTCTATAAGGTTCAAGATGCAACGTTAATATAGCAGTCAAAGTCAGTATCATGGCTGACAGTAGAAATATTGAGTCGGTTTTTACAGTGCTATAGATCAACAATATCGCTATGCGAATGAGAAATGGGATAGAGGAGAACCATCTACAGTCTCGACCACTGTCACATGTTCCGTTACTATAACAACCTTGATAAGAATCTGCAAATATGCGTAGCATTATAAGCACTCGATTTGGCAACAAGAAGTTGATTACTCTTTGAAATAGCCTCAAGGGAAAGACAATTAATCCTACACAAGGAAGCAAGAGGAAAACAATTACTATGAAAATAGCTAGGTGTCCGTAGGGACGATGTTGCTTCCCAAAATAATGTACATTGGAGGAATAATAGAGTCTCCATGAATTGCTAGTGCTTGTCAAGTTCAAAATGTCTGCTGTATGGACTTGAACTGGAACAAGAAGGTCAATACATACATAAAGGAGCTTGCCATGAGACAGAAACATAAATGTAGCAAAAGCATCCACCATGGATGACTTGACATCCCAGTGCCTATCAAACAAGTAGAAAAAATATTTGAATGGTTTCCAAACTACTACAATAAACTTTATATTCAAGTCATGCAGCAGAAATGCACTGTATGTTGTAGCTATCAGCAGTAAAGGGTGAACAGCTACGACCATGTCCATTGCCAATAGTGAAACTTCACTAACTGAGAAGCATATGTCCCAGCTATAGAGTCTGAAGAAGTCTAAATTCCAAACTCCAAATAGAGTACCAAATGCATAAGTCACTGTTCTCAACGAAGGATGCTGTTGCAAATATATGACAACTGCACGGGCCATAACTGGTGAAGAAATAAGCTGGCTGTACAATACAAATCCTTGCAAGTAAGAAGAATGAATATTTATGTGGAAAACGACTATGACTAAGCAGAAAATAGTCAGAGGAGCAAATGCTGTCAGTACATATTTTAATATGTAGTATTTGCTGGGAGAACATGAAATGCAACTCATGTCATAGGAGTAAACTCTTGAATAAGTTCCATCAATGCACTTCCCACACAGCGTTCCTGTCCGGTTGTACCTACCACATTGCTCTGCAGTCCACGAGGTCATGTTGCTGGAGAGACTACGATAATATCGTTCAAAGTTGGAAGTAACATCATAGAAACAATTTTGTAGGCAGTATCCTGATTCCAGGGCAGTGCCATTATAAGTAATACAAGCACATCTCTTAACAAAAGGTACTTTAATGTCAGTACAATAGAAGTCAGGCAGTCTTGGGCAAGTGCATGTTTCGGATGAATTATTACAATAGGACCATGGAGGACAAGAAGAAGTAGAAGAACAGTCCAGTTGTCCAAGTAATCCAATGTAATTGTTAATTCTTGATGACGTATCATTAATGATATTAGAATATTTATATTTCAAAGCTATTACTGGAGCTAAGCTGATGAACAGCTGAATCCATATTAAGTATAAATTCTTATACACAATCATTTTGTTAGTACAACAAAACAAAGCAAGTTTACTGTACTTAAGCTGCTTCTTTACTTTTATCCACAGAAATATATTCAAAACTTACCAGTGATGATATTTTGGGAATGTCACCATCAAGAATTGCCTGCAAAGTGTTTATAAAAGACTTTATTAGTCCTTTTGAATGGTCCTAAAGAAGGTTTGTATCAACACTTGGTGCCTATGCTAAAGATATAAAATAAAGTGTGGAGTTTTCATTTCTGGTAAAGGGGTTTCAAATGTGATTACCCCCATAGAGATATACCTGATTGTTTGTGGAGGCTGGACATTGTTTGACATATAAAAGAGCTAAAGTCAGAGCATCAGTTAACTACTAGATGTCCTGTAGTACTCTGCATCTATGAGTACATTCTACGTACCTGGTTTCTTCTAAAAATTCGACATATGTAACCTTGTACCTACAATCAGAGCACTAAGCAGAAAGTAATAAAAAACAAATTACAGACATGACTCTATTCAGTATCGCATAATTTTATAATGTTTCCTTATTCATTGTATGAAACAAAGTCTTCAGTAATTACAAGTGCTTGACTAGGTGGGATTTCAGTTTTTTAGTGAATTTCATCAACCTGCTAATCTTCATTCTGCTATTGCGGTTAGTAAATTCTAATCTCTTTCCTGCTTACATTCCTAACTCAGCAGATGATGATATCTTGCACAGTAGAAGGTAAGTTAAAGAGTTCTCGCATGCCAAAACAAATGCTGGCTAACCAGAAATGTCTAGATAATGTTTGGGTATTTATTTCATGAATTTCAATCATTTTGTCCATGAAGATATACGTATGTGTGTGAAGCATAAATAAAAAGGATTGTGTACATAAGCATCCTGTGCACTGGATATTTGTCAATTGAAATGCACAGTATCCACAAATTCATGATGCAATCTATCAGATTTACAAACTATGGCAGAAAAAAATCCTGACAAAAATATTTGCATGCAACAACATTCTTTAGCACCACCAATGCTCAATCACAAGCCATCCATACATGTATAAAACATTGTATCATTTCACCTATTACAGCGACAGCCTTGTGCATCAAAGATCAAACAACCTTGTCCTGAATGGCACATGAGAGCCATTTTCGCAAGATGCAACTTAATAGAGTAAAACACAAATATTCCCCATAGACATTCCGTAATGTCGCTTGTGAGCTTGAAACTTCATGAACAGTGGGTAGCATAATTTCATATCAGTACATGTATGTACTAACTTTTTTTTAAATTGTACGTTTTCTTTAAACAATAAATAAGGAGTGTTTTTCTAAAGTTAATTATATGTTTCAATTACACAAAATACAGTTCACTAGTTGATATCACTAATATTGTAAATTCACTGACCATATTAAAAATATATTGTACAATTTAACCCATCTCATAGAGATGCTCAAACAAAATGCTAAACAAAATGCTAAGAATTATTAAAAAAGAAAAGAATAACAAAGGTACGTAACCGTATTTCATAACTCTTCACCTCAATCACTTCATCACAATATTAATATAATGTACTTAAACAAAATATTTTGCACAATTTAAAATCAAAACTAATTTTTCAAAAAATTAAAGTTTATACAGAATCAGCAATCCAGCACAAATCGATTTCATTCTGTAGTTATATTGATACTTAGTTCAGCGAGCGAGCGAAGCTGACTCTCAGGCGTGTTCAATTGAGATTTCAGATATATATATAGGTATGTATGCGTACGTACGTACGCCAAAATTTTTCGCCCGCGCTTCTAATTACGTAAGTTAGGTAAAGCGTTCACAGTTCCAGTATTTTTCAATTAACGAGCGCGGAGAATCCTGCTGCACTGCCTTACGCAACGTTGTTTCAACCAAAAAGTTTATAGCTACTCT
>WLWI01005246.1_pt1 | contig 10837 bp, 9 predicted proteins | sample 6701501 | NCBI WGS metagenome assembly WLWI01 (sample SAMN12718690, study PRJNA515312) | sponge metagenome | isolation source: marine sponge | host: Mycale hentscheli | place: New Zealand: South Island, Marlborough, Capsize Point | collected 2014-11-01
CCCCCCCCCCCCCCAAATTATTCTGGGGCACAATCTAAATTTTGGTTGATAACTAGCAGGGCATGTTCTTGCAGTTTAAGTGTTCATGTGAGAAGTCACCTCCTCCTAGGAAGTTTCAGTGTTGCTTGAATTATGCCTTTATTTATTATATCGGTTAAAACTGTTTAAATTATATATTTTTTACTAACAACTGTATTTTTGTTGACTTGTATTCATATATACTGCACTGCACTGTATTCATTGTCTACTAGACTTACCAAGAAGGTAAGTCTTGCGTAAGTATGTTCAGTTATGTGAAAGTATTATGCGTTACAACAATTACTAAGAATATCCCAAAGAAAAAGTTTAAAGAACGTGACTTGTTTTTTTGTTTCAATTGAATCAGTTGCAGGGAGTGGTTACTATGGCATTGAATGCCTTTACCGTATAATACGTAATTTAACAACTCGACTTTTTTTTAGTAGCTTGAATGTTAGAAGTTAAAACCAAACGTTTAACAATGGTGTAGTATTAGGCTCGCTCGCCATTTGTGCTCAAGCACACCACTAGTAATAGTAACAAAGTCAGCAGAGTTATCTTATGTGTAAGTGTAGAATTAATTATATAACACTCACATGGTTTGTTCAAAGTGATGTCATTTAACATCTGTGGAGGACCATTTCCTGCTCCTGTAGCAGCTAAGACTCTGATATTAGACACTACAGTGTTTGGGTTGAGATCTGTAATAGAGAAAGTGGTGTCCCTTGTTGTGTTAGTTATCTCACTGCTGCCATTCACTGAGTATCTGATAGTGTATGTGTTGAGAATGCCATTGAGAGGGACTGGTTCACTACAGGTCAGTATAATACTAAAAAACAGTGCTTCTCCTGATAAATGTCTGACAGCAGTAGGTGCTAAAACAATGGACAGTAAGTTACAAGAAAACTGGATTATTATCTAATTAGTTAGATTGACACTTTCTCACCTAAAGGGGTCTGGAAAAAAGCAAAGGAAAAATGTGAAAAATGTTAGTTGTCACCGGGGATTCGAACCCAGGGCCACTGGCTTCAGCCACCAGTGCTCTAACCACTGAGCTACGACAACCCTCGACTTCCAAGACTCTCACATTTTTTCTTTATACTGTTGAGTCGTACCGCTTGCCGCAGTCTCATACTCAACAGACCACCAATTATGTGCTGTCAGAACACCTTTTCGGTGTCAACCGGAAACACCTCCCCCTCCAGAGAGGAGCCATAATTTTGTGGATTACAAAGGCTTTAACATCACAATTATCGAGTTCTGACCCTTCAAAAAAACTAGGCTGACACTTTCTCATCTAAAGGGGTCTGGAAAAAAGCAAAGGAAAAATGTGAGAGTCTTGGAAGTCGAGGGTTGTCGTAGCTCAGTGGTCAGAGCACTGATGGCTAAAGCCGCCAGTGGCCCTGGGTTCGAATCCCCAGCAACAACTAAGATTTTTTTCACGTTATTCCTTTGCTTTTTTCCAGACCCCTTTAGGTGAGAAAGTTTCAATCTAGTTTTTATGAAGGGTCAGAACGTGATAATTGGAATCTAATTAGATATAAGAAATCGATCCTGTACCTAACCCTTTACTATCTATATATTGCAATATACTCCAAGAAGCTAAGAAAAATGTTTTGGGTAATAATCTTGTCTTAGATTTAATTACATACAATGAACTTAATACACTCACCAGCTTCATCAGTCCTTGTGACAGTCTCTGCTGAATAGATTCCCGCTCCTGCACTATTCACTCCTCTCACTGAGACAGTGTAGTTGGTAAAGGTAGTCAGACCAGATATTACTCTACTTCTGTCAGTAGATGTATGATCTATTGTTGTAGGTGAAGTGTTAACAGGTCTATATCTAATAGTATATCCAGTGATCGCTCCATTCCTGCCTAGACATGCTATCTCAGTCCATGTGATGGTGATACTAGTTGATGTTGTAGCACTAGATGTTGGTGCACCAGGACTTCCACTAGGAGCTGTATCAATGTGATAATATCATATGACTTAATTAATGATTGGATCAATTCTGTAAATGACTTGTTTGTTAAGTGAACAATTACTCTGAATATTATTACCTGCCTCACTTGTAGTCAGAGTTGCACTTCCAGTGCCTTCTAACTCGGCCAAATTATTTCTACCAACAGCAGCTACAGAGTATCGAATACCAGCCTCCAGATTACCAATAGTTACTGAGTTACTGGTAGTAGATCCTGTTCTAGTAGGGACTCCATTACAAGTAGTACCAGTCAATGTAACTGTGTACATATCTTCTTCCTGAGTCCAACCAAATCCTTCTGAAAGAGGAATGCTCTGATTCTTCTTAAGGTAAGTTTCCCAGATACTTGCTTGAAACAATGCCCCATTAGTGTGCTCTATAAGAACACTCTGAGTACCAGGAAGAAAACATTTAAGAGAAGGTAAAATTCATCCAATAGAAATAATACATGAACAGCTAAGCTTACCTGTGTTGGTGGGATACTATTGATTAATTTTTCCTGCTTTGAAAACAAGTCTTGCCTTAAATCATTTACACTTGCGATTGATGTTGTCTTTTCCTAAAGAACACATGTAAACCCATCAATAGTTCAAAGCACATAGAATTCTTGTTGACCTTCATGAACAGGTCTTGAAATGCGTACTGAAAAGCTACAGTAGCACTAAGATATGCTGTCCAGGCAACCCACGATGATTTTTTCCCCTTTTCCAAGAAATTGAGGAGTCCTATTGCAACCTGTAAATACATGAAAGAAATTCCATACTTGAAAACTTGTTTTTACCAAGGCCTTGGCATATAATTATCATTTAGGTAGTAATATTGGAAATTATTTCCCATGCCTATTCTCCTGTATGTCTGGGTATGAATCTTGGAGTTCAAAGAATATGCCTGCAATAATTATTATAATGTAGTAGATTTTAATTGTTACTTTTAATAACTTGTTTTATTTTAAACGGTGTTACCTCACAACCGAATAATGCTTATGACCCCATACATGTTGTGAATAATTGTCGAGATTGCTATCATGAAATTGGCTTGTCTTATACAAGTGTCTGGAAAGATTGCAATCACCCTTTAGACAATCAAACCTGTTGCTTTAATTGTTTTCTATCTTTTCGACGATGGTCATGTTAGCAAAGGTAAAGAATTTTGTTTTATTGGACTATGAATAGACTTTGACCTGTTCTTGATGACATTAATCACATATTGCTGATATAGTAGATTCTGTTCTAGTATGAACTCCATTACAATAGTATTATTCTAAGTAACTTTATATATATTTACTGATAATCTATTGGTAGGTTTAGAGAAGGACAGAGTAGCTGATGTAGCAATCATTGGTTGTAGTACATCTGTAAATATACACATTAGAAACATGTGGTAATTCTCTCCACCACACACACTAGAGAACACACACAATACTGTAATAATCCAGCATAAGTTTCCAGTTTAAGATGAAGATATCATTGGTGATATAACATCTGTAAATAAACATTCAAATTACAGAAATGATAACTGTTGGCATATTGGAAATAAGTTAAAAACATTGAATGTTAAATATAAACCATGGTGACGTTCTTCATCTTTATTAATTTAGGAAAAAAAACACAGACAATTTTTAAGACATCTTATGGTATGCTGCCATTATAGCGAACAGGCAGAAATAAAATCTTCACCTCTGAATGTTGTTCACAAACACAATGTGGCTGAAAATTACAACAAAAAATGAAAAAAATAACAGTGGACATAATATTTTCCTTTGGTCTGTCGGTCATTTGATTGATCAGCGAGTCAGTGAGTCAGTTACTCAGTCAGTCAATGCTTGTAAGAAAACCTGTTGCAGCATGACACAAGAAGTACCTGTGCCATCATCACTGTTGTAGAAAGAGCAAGGGGCTATCTATGAGAGGTAAGTACACAATCTCTTTCTTGAGTTAAAGAATGGCCTCGTTCCCTGGCAAGTTGCATTTTCTTTTAATTAAACACCTGTCACATATCTGCAAAACCTTATATATAGATCAGCTAACCTTGGTTCAGCAATCATCTCAAGTACTTCAACTACCCCAAAGGTAATGCCTCTAAATCCACCTAGATGTTACTAAATTCACCAAAGAAAAAACACTATATTATGGTGAAACATGATACCTATATAATGATTACAAAATTATAATAGCAGTTACACGTGTATAATTTATATAATCAGGATCGCTATGTTTTCTATAGTGAATTTGTTGAATAGGATATTTGGTGACATGAAGAATCTGAAGTTCATTTGTACTTGCTTTATGGCTGCCTATTCATGTTTTAAGCTTATTTCTTGATTCAGTGTATATTTTCATCGTCTGTCCAGTGTAGTATAGGCCTATATTAGGCAGTATTTGGCTTGTGTCATCTTTGCATGCTAAGACTTTGTCTGCAATGCCAAACTTCCTATACCTGGTGCTTAAGGAGCATATCAAATGAGAGTACAATTTCAAAGCAGTGTATCATCATCACTATCATGAAGCCACTACCTTTTGAGCCCTGGAATTTGTTTATGTTGGGACACATTGACTGTCAGACAGTCACAACTAAAGTTTTCCCTGCACTTCAGGTAATTATGGAGTTAGTAATGCCAGTGTAAACAAATTGCTCTCACAAAATGTTTATGCAGAAAGAATAACTTGCCATGCACTGAACTGTGTCAGTGTGGCACTGTATGCACTGAACTGTGTCAGTGTGGCACTGTATGAAAAAGAGAAAGACTGTAAACATTGAAACTGAACCTGTTGCCTGTGGTAACGAGTTCATATACACTACAGAATTATGTTGTACCCTACTTCTAGCACTTAATTCTAAATAGAATGTATCCTTCCACAGGCACAGCAACAATAATGTGGTTGCAAAGTTGGAATCAGCACACTGTGAAAAATGCACAATGTAATAGGATATTTACAATTACTCAACATAGTTATAATAATGTAATAAGAACACTCTTATAACACTTCCTCATACTAATGTTATAAACTACATCTTATTTTTCTCCTGAATATAGTCATGATATAGGATGTGTCTTAACCTAGCTATGCATTGCTTGAAGGTGCTTGTTTTACAAATTGAGTAAACTATTACACTAAAGATTTACTGCATAGTACCTTAAGTAAAACATTGTACCATGTTCTACTATAGTTTTACATGTCTGTTTTTTTTTACACCTTTGTTGTACCCATGATTTACCGAAGGGTCCATTAGATAACTTCTTACATTATATATTAAGCAAAATTAGAAAGCTAGGAACGGTTAAGGATAACATAGCTGTGGATTAATTATAGTTTGCACACCACTGCACAGTTTTATAACTGGTGCAGTTTTTTTGTGTAATTGATTGTGACTAGGGTCTCCTAACTTGATCACTCAGATGCCAGGTCCTTCCAGAGAAAAACACAATTAGATAGTTGGTTTATAGTGCCCCAGTTTTGAGGTTATAGTGTCCCTCCAATGCAATTGTTGAAAAGGTAGCTATGTTAAAAATTCATCAGGCTATGTATTGCGTAGACAGGCGTCTCTGCGTATCTTGAACTACCGTCCCTCAGGCCCTAAGTACGCTGGACCGTTCTGAGGTTCCTCCAGCAGCGTCTCGCAAAGATATTGCATTGTCTCTTGGAAAACCCTTTTCCAGTTAAGTACGTATAGGTAAGTATCGCCAGGTTAAATAAGTTAAAAACGCTTTACCGTGGATGTGAAATTCTCTACTGGTAGTGGTCATCTAAACTAGTTGTTGCGCGCTGTCTACTGTGGTCCATTATAATACAGCTACTGTGCTTGTGTCTAGGTGGACTGGGAGGAAGCTTTTGCTGTCTACCCTGGCTTATGCTTCTGGGTAAGTAGTTTTATGGCTAGCGGTCGGTGGGTTCCGAAGTATTTTTTCTGCCTGGGGCACCCCTCTCGGTGTTCTCCCGGTGAAGTTGTGTTTCCTGAACAATTTTTTTCTAAGGTAGTTACTGTATGAATGAATGAATGTAGGGAGCAAACGTGACCTGAATTATAATAGAGATATTTTTAGCTATATCTTTATGACAAAGTCTCCACAGTTTGTTTGTTCCGTAGTACTTTTGAATTTTGAATTTCTTTGTGAGAAAGTGTGGGTGCATGTTGGAATGGTTTCTAGTTACTGAATTATTCTAAAGCATGCTAAGACTTGCTTACTAATGAAATAAACAAAAAGGAACCGAAGAAGCTTAACACAAAAAGCAGCAAATATTATGTTTATTGTTTGTTCTTAGCTAGTCAGCACATGTAACATACAACACTCTTACATGCACTCGTTCACTGGATATACCAATACAAGATTTACATTGTAGTCTCTTGGTGGCTTGACATGTTGGGCAATGGATTGTCAAGTATGAACGGTGATGACAAACAGCGTGTTAACCAAGGTAATGAGTGAACATAAGAATCGTGAGTGTCAAAGTACAAAAATTACATACATACACGTACATCCAAGCATATAATTATAATAATACAATAATATATCCCTGACTTTTTAGTGTGTTACCCCTGATAGTGTCTCACTCGCTGCCAATTATTGCATATATAATTACCACGGTTGAGCTTTGTGTGTGTGTGTGTGTGTGTTTGCATGACTTTTAACTTCATTCTCATACTCTACCACTACTCTGCATTTTATCGTGTGATGCCAGGAATGATTCTCTATAAGACTGTTGCTGGCTGTGCTAACTTTAGGGATGATGTTTCATCCTTCATGGCTTGAAGCTGTAGTACTAGTGGCTGGACCCATCGGTTTTCTTCCTAACCACAGTTATATGGTATTGTTCTATCTTGTGTAATACCAGGGTTTATTTCAGGGAGCGGAGGGATGGGGGCTTGTACTTCTCCTTAAATCTAGTTTGCCACCCTTCCCCCACCCCTTAGGGATTAAAGACGTCTTAAAATTAATTGTACTCAATATTTACAATAAAAAAATAGAACACATTGAGATGTGAATTTTTTTCCCCTCCAAATATCAATTAGTCATCATTAGATAACTGTTCTGGTGAATTTAAAGCAATGTACAATGACTAACCTAATTTTTTGTCTAATTTAATTAGCTTCATTTGTGAGAAACTTCTTTCCACATGAGCAGTGCAAGGCAGACTGTGGCAAGTGTATTGGGGATGCATAGCTTGTGTTATCTCTTCTGCTGCAAAATCATTACACTGAGCAGTAATCATATCTTTTGGGGCTAAGGAAATAATAATGTGGTCTCATTGGACAAAATTGTTTTGCCTCCCTTCACCCCCCTCCCTCCCCCCATCATCCATATATGTACACACACACATACACACACATCCCAGATATTAGTTTGACTTTCATGGAGATACATTTGCCCCAATAAAGTTTTGTGGTAGTTATTATAAATATAGTATAATATGGAAGGTGTAAATTTAGCAACTTCTACTGTACTAAACTAGCCTGTTTCGCTACAAAATGTCTACATATATTAGAATTACAACCATGATAACACCAATCCGAGAATCTTGAATTATGTTAAGCTAATTTTACTTGAGACATACACTTTCAATGTAGGAGTGTGAAGTGGCAGGTGTAATAGTGCAGTGACTACTCCACTGGTCTACACGAGTTAAGGACTCCTGGACTTCAACACAACTGGAGGTGAAGAACTCTAGAATGACTTCTTAACTGCATATATAACAACTAGGCCTTTTGAAATGATCTTTTATTGATTACTATATTTATTACTCATAATTGTAATTGGTTTAAGGATATTTCCATTTAATCACTTAGAGCAACTTGAAATATATAGGGAGCGACTTAGAGTCTGAACTTTTAGAACTCTTGTTACTTCATTTACTAACAGAATAATCCTTTGAAACATTTTGTAGGTGGGCTGGACACACACACACACACACATACACACTGCACACTGCACACACATTGAATACAAATGAAAGGTGTAGAGTTTCCGGATCATTTGGTCAATAACCTGACGACAGCCACGCACAATCACCTGGTCTCACACATGCACATACATAGTTACAGTGATGAAATGAAAGTGAAAGAAGAAAAGTAATGGTACACATGATAGTTAGTCATTAGTTACACGGGCTGGTGTCAAGAGTTTCTATGGTTCAGTGATTTCCAGATAATGTAAGATTCTTTAACCCTTTCACCGCCAAGTTTATGACGACCAGTTTGGTAACATGAAAATGTAATTTTTTTTTTTCTTCTTCTGCACAGACATTCAGCAAGAGATAGATTTTAAAAGCAGGTACAGACAAAACTGTTTACTACGATGCAAAAAAAAAAAGTCTATTAGTCCGCACAATAAATAGCTAAAAATTCGGACTTGCCATTATCAACATCAACTGTACTAACTAAAACTCAATTTCTGACAGTCTCAGAGCTGTTATGTGATTCAGACAGAGTACATGCTTATTCGTCTTCTATTTGATGGATTCTGAGCTTCATAACCTCGTACTAAATATTTTTGGGTGGACAGACAACTCAACGGTTAACGTTCCAGCAGCCATATTTTTTTATATGGAAAAAAACAACTAAATACCTGTGCTGTCATTTCGATTTTTTTATTACAGGAAGTACTATGTCAGAGCAACATACAAAGCAAAAAGAATTGGAACTTTATATGGATAATTGATCTTTTTTTTTTTTAATACAGAGAAATGCCGACCAAATGCAGAATGCCATGTGGCCTCTACGGCGGTGAAAGGGTTAAGAAGACCAGAAACCTGCAGTGACTGCAGATCATTGTACTTACTAGTCTTGCCTTCCACCACACACACAGACACACACACACACACACACACACTGCGCTCATACACACACACATACACACACTGATTTTTGTACCCATTTGTGTCTAATGGATTATACTTTATCACCTGAGATTTGATTTTAGGATAGTTGGGTGCAAGGAAGAAGTTGAGTGTTATAGAGGATTATGTATATGTGTATGTGTTTGTTCGTGTGATAAACAAACTATCATTTCCCTGTCTGTCTTGTGTTATGATGACCAGTGCAGGGCCAGAGCGACCTAAGCGGTCATTGGCCGTATATAGGTATTTAGTACACTCGATGTGGCACCAGTGGTATTAATTATGGCGAACTTCTACCTTTTGTACAAGAATGCTTGATTGCAACTCTGATCATAATGAAGCCACTTGTACCAAGTGCTCCCAAAGGAGACGCTAAGTTAACGAGGAAATTCAATGTCAATTATCCAAACACTTCAGTTAACCCAAACGCCATAAATCTAATAATAGCATGTACAGACAAGAAGAATTGCTTGACCACACCCCTTTATTAGTTTTTTTATAATACATTTTAAGTTATCTGAACACCTCTCAGTCGCAACTTATCCAAATAACTGACATTCTACTGTATACCATCTCATATGTCCTCCTGTATACACACATCAACACCACACGCATAGTTACTTGACTGCAGCATTCGTGTAGTTTACCGTCTGAGCTCACACGGCAAGGTGCACCAGGCTGCCTCTCCTCCTGTAGCCGTTCTCCAGGCTCTGTGTATATGAGCTTGAACGGCTGTTTTATGCACACAAATAATTTAATAAATAAAATCACACAATTTTTTCTTTCTTATGTGTGTTATTCATTTTCTTTCTCCATCAGTGTATCCATCTTGTGGTGAGGTCGGTACACAGGTGCATGGATTAACTGTGCAAAGATTGAAGATACAAGCTATTTGAGTTCCCAGAAGCTTCTTGACCTTCTGGCTAAGGAAGGCTAGAATAAGTTCCCCAGAATAGAGATTAATCAGTTCTAGGCAGGTCGCTGCCACCAGGAGTTAAGCTTCCCTGAGCCCGAGAGAGGTTAATTCTAGAGTCATAGGTTAATATGAGATACAGCAAGAACTCCCAGAATGATACTTAGCCAGCCAATATATAGAAAACCAGCTATCACAAATGAATAAGGGCGTATGATAAAAAGAAACATAAATAAACTAGTTAATTAAATAATTACATAATTGATGAATGTGAAGTAAGAATAAGATAATTGATAAATAGAAGAGTAGATAATTAAATAATTACTGAGGAAGGACATGGGAACGGAGTCAATATATGGGTGGAAACTTAACAGTTAATCAATGTTGGTGTCCATTATACCACATGCTTGTTGGTTTTCTGACTCCTAGAGTGTTTGTGGCTATATCATAGTTACTAACCATCCTGGTGTTGCTGGGATGCTCCCAGTTTTCTTTGGCTAGATTGCTCAGTACTGCTAATTTTTTTAACCCTTTTCTTTAGCAGTTGTGCATGCCAGGTTAATTACTATCAGTTTCCCCTGCATAGTGAAATACAGTTGAAATAAAATATTGTAGTAGATATATTGTAGTAACTTAAACTTAAGTAATATTAATAATTCATACGACATCTTAACGGACATCTCAACGCTTTCCTCGTGATTGACTAAAATGAAACTAAATCCATCATTGTCAGTGTCAGTGCAAAGGATTAAATGTTTAATTGATAGGCGTAGTGGTTGTGGGTCTGTTCCTTTCTTCTTCTTTTTTCTATTATTATGGAGAAAATTGGCAATTCACATGATTGTTTAAGGTTACGGGTATAGATTCACCCACACATCTAGTGCATGCTGAGTTCAAAACCACGCAGGGGGTTGTGGTTCTCACTTGGTCAACTTTAAGTGGTGTGATTATATTATGTAATACTAGTACTGTACATGTAATGTAATAGAATGAATTCAGAATCTGCAATTGACAACTGTTTTAGAATGAATTGGTTTTAGAATTCATGGTGTGAAATTGACATGTTCTCTTATGCCTCCATTTCTAT
>WLWI01005247.1_pt1 | contig 10837 bp, 4 predicted proteins | sample 6701501 | NCBI WGS metagenome assembly WLWI01 (sample SAMN12718690, study PRJNA515312) | sponge metagenome | isolation source: marine sponge | host: Mycale hentscheli | place: New Zealand: South Island, Marlborough, Capsize Point | collected 2014-11-01
TAAATGTTCCAGATCTTTTATTTTCTACTTGATACTATTACAAGAGCTCGCATTCCTACCTTATGATATTTTTAAAAGTATTTGAAATACTTCACTTTTTAAATCTTAAAATACATATACTCCAAAAGCGTATTTAAATACAGCTTAAATACAAATACTTATTTATTAGACCCCAATCCTGGTCGTAATCATTAATAATTTCTTGCAGTAAGCTATAGTTTTGCTTTATGCTGTGAAGTAAACTGAGAGTTGCTGGAAGGAGTTTCACGTTGATTGTCCCTGCCACATTTAGCTTCTCTTAAGAAGACAGTATGTTTTCATTGCACAGCTATATTGATACTTGATTTGTCTGAGAAATGATTTAATGGCTAGCCAATGTGTAGTAATAGGGGTTCGCATTTTTGGTACTTAATTTTTTGTTGTTTTTTTTTTAAATCAGCTATGATGAGTAATGATTAATACGAATTTTTTCTATGAAGTGTATGTATAATGCCTTTTTACCTTCTTTCTGTATTTTTCTGTAGATGGAGTGGACTACGTGGGGAACAGAATTGATCTCATGTTTGCTCCAAGTTCTGATGAACAATGCTTCGATGTGTCTATCACGAACGACGACAACTTTGAAGTGACAGAGAAGTTCTTTGCCAACTTGACTACTTTAGATAATGACATCCAGCTTGCACCGATGTTCACAACTGTGAGAATTCTTGACGAAGATAGTAAGTAAAAATGATGGCAAAGATGGTAGCTGATTTTATTTATTTATACATTTTTGATTGTTTGTTTGTTTGTTTATTTGGGGAGGGGGGCTGCATTGTAATAGAAGCTTAATATATTAAATAGTGTCACTTGTTTTATCACATGAGAGAAGAGATGGTAGGATACTGCATTTTTCTAAGCATTGACTATTGTTGTGTGCATGTGTGATTAGCCGTTATCATTGGATGGGAACAACCGGTCTACAGAGCCTCAGAATCTGATGGATCGGTGGAGTTGTGTGCACGAGCAGTTGTCAATGGAGACCCCTCAGGACAGATACAGTCTAGCATCCCATTTATTCAGATTAGTCTTGCTGGTGGCTCAGCAAGTCCCGGTAAGTTTGATTCAAATTCGCTAATGTTATTGCCTTATGCGTCTCGCTTTACCAAGGTGTACTTTTTTAAATGAAGATATACAAGTGTTTTCATAATAGTTCATTTCTTCTAATTAATTTTATAGAAATTTTGACAACCTTTTCTCGTAGTATTTAAGATTTCTGATGTTAAATTTTTTATCAAGTCATTTCTTCTCCGGGAAGCCTTACTCAGTTGATATAAATATACCCAAAAAAAATGCAAAGATATTACGAAATAGTTGTCAATATTCGTAATTTCTGTTATTTACACAGTAAAAAACTGTCTCTACAAAATCAGTGTTTCCTATAAGTTTTTAAAAGTTTTGTTTTATTGACAGTTTCCCCTTTTATTTTCTTATATGAGCAAATCCGGGTATTTGATGTATGTTCATGTACTCATTGTGTGATACCAATTAACTATCTTTGTTTCTTTGCCATCATCTTTATATTGATAGGAGCTGACTATAAACCTGTGTCAAAACCTAATAGCTTCAGTTTCGGTAGTTCATCTGGAAACATGTTGTGCACCTTGGTGTCAATCGTGCCAGATAGTGACTATGAGATGGATGAAGAGATCTTGTTAGCAGATTTGTCTATGCCAAAAAACTCTCGAGTAACACTAAGTCCAGCTCAAACTGAAGTTGTCATTGGGGATGACGATAGTAAGTAATTTTTCACAATAAACATAATATCTATGTTTATAAATTAAAAAAAATCATACATAATTATAGCTTGGCTATTTAAGCTAAAGCACATCAATAGCTTAAAATTAATAGCAAGCGTTTCTGTGTATATAATTTTGTTGCAATATTGTTGCTTTAAGCAACTGATAAAAATTTAAATTATTTGGCACACTTAATTCAAATTTATTTTTCTCAGGAATATGAAGTTAACTTAGCTCGCTAAATAAAAAAAAAAAGTTGCATTGAAAAAAGTAAGAAATTATATAGAAATTAGCAAAAATTAACTTCATCTTTTAATTTATCATCCAGACTTATTATGTACATAGAGAATAATGAATAATTACAATTGCTTATTAAACAAACAAAATTATTGTTTCTAACTGTTTATGTGCATATTAGTTACATTTATCATGTTCTATCAATAGATCACACAACCACAGTGCTGACTGGTGTTGCTGAGACCATACCCTTAGGAGTTGTGGTAGGTTCTGTACTGCTGAATGTGGTCCTCATCATAGGAGCAATATCTGCTGGAATACTTATTGTGTATAAAATTAAAACTTCCAGGTAAATGTCAGTAGTATTCAGTTATTTAAACCTTTGGTGGCATTAATGTCACAAACAAGAGCTGACTGTATGATGTTACAATTAATTTCAAGGGTCATACATACTATGTAGGTCTATGGATAAGTTAGATTTAGAAGTTAACTGACCTCTTCCACTTTTCATATTAGCTGGCTAGAAACAAAAGTGTCATTTCTGGCTTGTACAATCATGAATAGATTCAAACAATTTTCCAGTACTTTTCACTATCTTCTAGTACATATGGATCATTTCACCTCACTGTAATGTGCCTGGAACAATAATTGTCACCAATTTTCTTAAGTCAGTCCATTACTGCAGGTTATACTAACAAATAATCCTCCATTTTGTTTTACTTTAAACCAGTGATTAAGAAAACGCTAGACTCCCAAGAACTAAGTATGGTTATAGGGCTGAATATAACAGTAGGAATCATCAATATTTTGATAGTAGCCATAGCAGTAGGTGCAACTAGTCTATATAGAAAAAGAATCTGACTTTACCTACAAAGCGAAACCTAAGAGTAAGACAAAAGGTCATGCTTGAAAAATTGCAATGACATGCTGCAAAAATAGCAATGACAACGTTTCTTTAATTTGTAGTGAGCTGTATAATAGTGGAGCTTATTTTGCATTAAATTTATGTCAATCGAATAGCTATACACAAAAGTTCAATAAAAAAGTAAAATCTTTTAACACTTGCATAATGAGGTATAAATAATAGCCTAGAATATTAATGCTAAGATTTTGATCGACTTGATTCACCATAACACCCAAAGATATGTTTATTTGCACTATTTTTGAAAGAAGATGTATTTATCATGAATATAATGTTCAAAACTTGTCTGCATTGACAGAAGTTCAGTTTATTCACAACCACCTGTGTATCACAAATACGAGACTGACATATCCAGTTAAATTCAAAACTGGGCTAAGTGTTGCAGCCTAGTTTGTATGTACTATATATAAAAATTTAATGCCAAACTAGAGTTATTATTAATTAAGCTCACTCAAGTCAAAATGTGTTGATAAGTTAAGCAATGGAATTAAATTATGAATTTTCATATAATTGGAATACAATAAGTTTTAGTATTATGTACGTCCATGTGATATTGTATTGTTATAATGATTAGTTAATACATTTATAGGGGGAAAAATGCAGCCAAAGATGTTAATAATGCTAACACAGAATATGAAGAGATTGACACTAGTTTACCTAGAAAGTCGCTCAAAAGCATTGAAAATTATGAAGAAATGACCATGAGTAATTGTGTTGCTTATGGCGAAATCAGTGCATCAAATATTGAAGAAACTCAAATTGTTTTAGAAAGTAGTGTTTATGAAATTGTTCAGTGAAACTTAAAAAATTTTAATAAATTTTGTAACTATTATTTGCACACAAGTTTATAAGTCATGTTTTTAACAATTACACACATCAATTTTATACTTTGTAATTGATTTTTATTAGGCAGAACTAACTAAATAATATTTTCAAATAAGTATGTTGGGTGTTCAGGGATTACCAGTAGCCCTCCCTTTCACACCAGTCACTGTATAATCATTCAGCATAAATGTTTGTATTTCTGTACAATTGTGATGAAATGGGATAAACATGTTTCACTGAAGCTATAGAAATTTACATCAGCACACAAGAACATTGTGCACAATTTTGCACTGTGGGGAACACTTATCTTTCACTGCTGCACAATATTTTGATAGTCCAAGTTATAATTAGTCAATTGCTAATGTGTTCTGGAAATGAAAACATAGAGATAATGATTATCAAGATTAAAATTTTGCAATGTCTGAACTGAAAATACAATCAAGAAACTGCTTTTTGCACAGAAATAAATATGATAGTATGAAAGCAAAACTTAGTACAAATTTTCTCACTTTGCTCTTATTAGTTATTTAATATAAATTCACTTGAATACAAATTGGCTACTGTACATTTTTGTAGATCCTTTAAATCACTGTAATGTTTACCAAATGCTTGTCTATATAAAAGTATAAATATAACGCAAGAATCGTATTAAACCAGCTAAATTTTAGTTATCATTCAATTACAGAATTAAAGCAAACCCTATTGAGTCAGTGAGTCTGACAGTGTTTAGATATTTTTTTAGTGAGCATGTGGGTGGTAGAACTCATCACTTTATCTATTATACTACCTGCTTTTCAGTTAATCTGTGATTCTCTGATAAAATAGAATATATTAGTTTTGCTTTCGTAATAACAAACATTTTAGTTTCTATCATGTGACCTCCAGTTATCGTTAAGTAATTTGAGAACAGAAAATAAAATTGAAATAAACATGTTACTTAGTGGCAATTTTACTGTGGAAATAGTAGCTTAGGGACAGCCACTTTTCCCTGTAAAAGCATGTTTTATTGGTTAAAATTCTTTCGTTTTTTAGAGCCTGTATTGCTGTAATGTTTTACTGGATTGTATAACACTGTATTTTTGTTGTGTTAACCTCACTAGCTACATACACATTTAAAAACAAATAAAACTATGCAAACAAGTGGATAAACATGTTTTTTTCCAAAAAATATTGTTTATATCAATTTCCTTTGTTATAGTAATCACTTAAAAAGGTCATGGGATGTTAAAAACTTTGATGTTTATGAGTGATGGGGTACTAAATATAGTGTACAGAGGATATTGACAAAAAAGTAATTGCCATTTTCATTATGTATTCGAGCCTTTAGTTAAGTGACGCACAAAAACATGAGACACATTCACAACAAGGTTTCATTAGTAAAGTTATTATAGCTAATTCTACATGGAATCTATTCTACACAAGCTTGAATAATAATTGGTAGTAGCACCAGCATTGACTCATCCATCCCGACCAAAATATTTTTTCTACAGAATAGCCTTTTAGTAGACTGTTGTGTGACAAATATATCTGGTATAGGTGGCACAAAATAACAGTCTAAGTACTGTTTTTTTTTTATGTGTGTGCTTAATTAATTAAAATTCCAAGCCGCTCTTTCTGCACTATACATTGTAGCCTTACAATACAATAGACTACAAAAGCACTTAGTAACCCTCATTAAGCGAAAATATATAGAGTTATCGATTTTTTTAGTATGTTTGCTTATCAGTTGGTTATGCTCTACTTTTTGTATTATGATAATTCATTATTTAATAAGGTTTTAACTTATTCAGAGTAACAATTTAAGTTCTACTTTTTATTTCAGGCCATTTTTGAGAAAACATGAAGCAGTTAGCTCTAGCAGCCATGCATGATAATATAAAAGTTTCCCAACACAATTCAGGATGATTAAAAATCACTCAAAGTTAATACATCACATGTTCTCCAGATACATAGAAGAAAGGATGCCATCTGGTGAAACTAGTACTGTTATTATAACATGCCACTGACTTTTATAATAATGTTTTATACTACATAAACAATTGGCCACAATATTATTTGTCATATGAAATCGCTTGTCAATAATTGTGACTGTATGGTTATTAAAGTCTCTGAGAATATGAGCACATGGCATATTAGATCCCAAGTGGGTTGGTCCAAACATTATCACCAAGTTTCTTGGCTGAAAATTGTTCACTAACTGTAGAAATTGAAAAAAGATCATACTAAAACATAAGCATACTAAATGGTGCAAATTTAAGGCTTATCACAGCTTAGAACTTGAGTTGAAAATGAGCAGCTTACTGATGCCTCACTTGATAAACTTACCATTCCAATTGTGAATTATTTGAGGAGACTTTTTTTTTTCAAGACCAGCACTTAATGAAGAAGAAACTGACATTTACTGTGTAACATTCTTAGAAGTATCAAGCCCATATCCTCCAGATCCAAATATCTTCCTACTGCCCCACGTATACCTATTTCTCCAGCCTCAACCACTCCACTTCTTTCTGCTAGGTTATCCTTGAGTTCTGCAGGAACTCCAAAACCTTCACTCGTCCTTCAATCAAGACCACTGTGGGGCTCCTTATCTTTTCATTAGTGAAACACCACACACCTGTAAAGTTCTATTATATCTATGCCTGCAAACTGGATGCATAAGAATTTTATGGCAATATTAGCCCCAAATAATACCAACTAGCTGTCTCATGTACTATTAGGAGTCATCAACCATTATTACGATAGACTGTTGTCCTTTTGGGTTCTATATTTTGCTGCTGTTACAACAAAAATATAATTCAGATAGTTTATTTTCTTTAACCTCAGATATGACATAATCATCCTTTGTATGCAAGATAAATCAGGCTTCAAACTGATTTGTACATAGTAGCTATTCTGGCAATAAGTGCAAAAATCATACCATAAAAACTAGCAATATATTAGTCAATGGATATTTTCAATCTGAGTATTTGATTTGGCTAAATTTTATAATTACCAGGCAGACCGAATAAATGTGTCACTGAGTACTTATTACTGCCTCTTCATTTTTTATGCTATCTCTTTTAATACAAAAGTTTGGAATCATCCTTATGCTGGTATCAAGATACCCTCTCTATCACTACAAGAAATAACAACTCTGCCTTCAAAAACTTGTTGATGTTTATGATGTTTTATGATGACATTTATATAGCCAAGAACACATAATGTATAGAAAAAAGATGGCTATTGTAATGATCAAATATTTTATCAAACCTGATTTAGTTCTCTGTTGTCCCACAGGTTTACTCTTGTTTAAAGTACTACCATAAAAATTGTAACAACCAAAGAAGCCCAAGCATGTAATTGTCATAGTGAATATATGAGTATATGTATAGTAATTATTAATTTTACTGTAGAACAAGGATCCCCACAACAATTACATTCTACTCAGGAAAAAATGCACTTACTTGCATTTTGAAATTATAATGTTAGCCATGGTGATATATCATCTGACATGGGCTTTAGAGAGTGAGGCAACAATCAATGCAATCTTAAGTTAACAAACAAGTAGTGTTCATCCTGCTACCTTACAAGATTCATCTTGGTAACATCTGTCTTTCAATTTACAGATGTTCCTGTGAGCTTTAGCAATAAGTATTGACCAATGTATTTGTTTGTCTATAATTTGAACAAATACAAGTTAACTTTTGAGAGTGATATTATAAATGTACTTACTTGCATATTGAAATTGTAGTGTTATCCATGGAGATATAACATCTAACAAGAGCTTGCATGTCACAACAAAAACATATGCCCACTCACATCACTAAAACCAAATCATCAAAATATATTTGCGAAATATACTTCACTATTTATAACAATACTACCTCAAATACTACACTGAACACTGCAAATAATGAACCAAAAAATTTCCCAAACTTTTTAGAGGGGCATGCAAGTGCCATCATTAACTCAGCATTACCATCCTGTTGGTTTACGTAGTTTTTATATAGCCCCACAATGCTTGACTATAATTAAGCTTACATCGATTATAGTTTATTAAAAAGCATGGAGTACGGGTTGTGCAGACTCCAACATACAATTTTCATAGACATCAGTATAAAGTGAACTTTGGTTATAAGTTTAATGGGCATAATTATTAATAGACAAAAACCATAATTTGAAGAGTAAATTAAAGTTTTGTTTATAAATCATTTTGTAATACATTAATAAGAAAATATGGTTGTTTTCCTGCATTTTTTGTATACAAGCTTTAATATAAAGGTCTATAGTTTACTAATTATTAAGTTTATACAAGATTTTTAAAATTTTAACCTAAAAATATTTTTTTTACAAAAGTTAATTCTACTATTATGACTAGCAAGTACCCATTAAATCTTTTAAAAAATGTAACACTGGGTCGGTGATCTGAGTTGGGAAGTATAAGGCACTTCAAGGTACTCTAAGCTGTTTGGTCCCAACTTTTTAATCGTTTATGTGTGCACTTTGCATTCGAAGATTGCAAGTTCAAACCCCCCAATTTTTTTTATTTATCTCCCATTTTTCCTCTTGTTGTTTTCACATTCAGGTAATGATGATCCTTAACCAACTTTTATCAGCTAATAAATTATTCATGAATACACACTGCCAGTCACCATCTTCGTTACTGACACACAAACTTATTATTGTATAGATAGATGAAAATAATTCATCTATGATGTATAAATGATGTTGTAAAACAAATTAAAAATTAATTTAAGTTATGAAGACAAAATAATGTTTGGAGCATTCTATCATTATGGTGTAGCACCAACTATCTACTTCATATTTTTTTAATAGAACGTTATTATATTATTTTTCATATTCAAACCACAGTATTGAACAAAAATTCAAACTAATACTAAGTAGTGTATTAAACTATATCAATTCATAATAATTTTGAAATGAATATATTTCTGACATTATGTCTTTGTGCCAATAAATAGGAAATGTGACCCAGTATGTGTTCATCCACAGTGCTCTGGATGAGTTGTTGACTTGTGGAGATACTGAAGTAGCGGCTGCTAATATGAGGATTGCCATTGGAAGATTAAGTAGACCAAATGATCACATCTGAGGTGTCTGGCTTTCAGAAACAGTTTGATGTATGTTTGTCTGCAATATGGTCATCCACAACAAGCTATTTAATTCTAGATAGCTGATTTAAGTTGGCAAGCTGAACATTGGCCAGGAGTCCCAATTTCTCCTTTTAGTTGGACATACATTAAGCTCAAATTACTCCAGTATTTCAGTGTATGATTGATTACTAAAATAATGCATAAGCACATAACTATTGCTTCATTTGTATATTTTATGTTTTTATAATATTTTTTGTAGATATTAAAGTGTGCAGGTGACATTAAGAACTTTATAAGCAAGCTGCATTGGTCAATTGTAACAATTAGTAGTGCCTTTAATATAAAATGTATTATCTGCAATGCTGAAATAGTTATAATTTAGTAGCTAGTTTTATTGAATCATTTCTTAAATTTATACATGATTGATTATACTTTGTTATTGTTGTGGCTTTAGTCAACCATACGAGAGTTATTATTCGAGCTGGTTCTGATTACATCAATGCCAGCTTTGTTGAGGTGAGTGTATACGAGCATTGAATTAGAATTACATACAGAAAATACAAGGTAAATTATTAAAAACACTTTAGCTCCAATAAAGGGGCAAGAATGGCCCTAAAAAAGTCCTTGCAACATTGGGCAAGCCCATTTACTAGAGTTGCTTTTCAAAAATTATGCACTCAGCAATGTGAGGCAGTGTACACTTAAAGGAATAAAGTAAGCATAATAAATGTTGTATTTTAGTATATTATTTTTGGCTAATTGCTACTAAAAAATTCTCCACGATGAAATTGTTTAACGATGAGGTTTTGCTAACTACACTATTGAAAATGGTCAAAGTGAGTGATATTTTTTTAATAGATTCATCAAAAAGCAGAAGTTAGAGACCAGTGAATAACATAACAAAGTTATAATCAAACGACTACCACCCATTCCAACAATATGTAAATACGAGGAGTGTAGGCAGGGGAGTTTTCAACTGGGTTTCATCTCTTGAAGGTCTAATCTCAGAAGAGTATAAAAGTATAAAATGTGGGAAGGGCATGCTTTTTGTTTTTGATAGTTATATAAACAAAAACAAACTAGGAGTAGGTGTGTAGATACATGTAAGTAGAGATTATGTGGCTGCATCAAGCAATGTGTACATACTAAGTATCGGCAGAGGAGTTTTATTCATGTTTTTTGTGTGCTTATTTGTTTATTTGTATGCTTGCTTGCTTTGTTTTTTTGGTGTTGTTTTTACTAACTAGGTTGACAGATAGTTAGCTCCCACTCACAGTTACATTGTCTGCTACAATCAAAGTGTACAAAGTCTATAATACATAATTATCAAAATAGATGCCAATTATTAGTGAAATTCTGAGGTTTGACTGAAAGTGTCCGAAACAAAGACAGTGGTGAATTTAGGAATATAAAACCTGAGTGTATCAAGCACCTAGGATCCTCAAAGACAGAAACTATCATAAGTGCCTGTAGATCACTGTAATATTTATAACTAAAATTATGATAGGGGGAAATGATTTACTAAGTATTTAGACAGCATCAATATCGTTGGCATATTTATACGACGAAACACGCCCGATGTGGATGATGATAGTGCAGAGTTCAGGGACCGAGGTATGGGAATTGGAGTGGGGCTTGATTGGGGTCACATGAGCTCCCCTTTTTTAGAATCATTTCTCTTTCTTCATTAGCTAATTTATTGGCGAGCGAGCGTAGCGAGCGAGACACTTACAGGGGTAACACAATTGAAAATCGGGGATGTTTGTTTATTTATTTATTGGCGAGCGAGCGTAGCGAGCGAGACAGTATTAGGGGTGGACAATGCAAAATCGGGTATATGTTATATATATATATAATATATGTATGTATGTATGGATGGTACGTATGCTCTTTAAATGCGCGCGCTTCTAATTACGTAAGTTAGGTAAAGCGTTCACAGTTCCAGTTTTTTTCAATTAACGAGCGCGGAGTATCCTGCTGCA
>WLWI01005248.1_pt1 | contig 10836 bp, 8 predicted proteins | sample 6701501 | NCBI WGS metagenome assembly WLWI01 (sample SAMN12718690, study PRJNA515312) | sponge metagenome | isolation source: marine sponge | host: Mycale hentscheli | place: New Zealand: South Island, Marlborough, Capsize Point | collected 2014-11-01
TAACCACTGTCAGTTAAACGTCACAACTATATTAAAAAGCAGAGGTTTAGACAAAAGTAGGGGGGAGGGGTGGTTGAACTGTCCCAATTTTTGAAGACTATCACTTCTTTCAAGCTTATTACATGAGCTGCATACTTGCATGAGCATATAGACATATTGATGAGAGACTTGGTGGTTACACGACCACGTGGAGGTTGATGTCAATCTGATAAAATAGTCGGGCTCGGCACAATTTAACAGATTGAGTGAAGCAACCAAAGCTGTGTGAGGAGCTTTGTCTTCGTATGGGAATACTGGAGACTATATCAGATTACTTGATGACGCGTGCAGTTGCTCAGGTGACGGGCTATTTTTTTTTATTTTTAGATTTGCGCTGTAAATGGTATTGTTGAATGCTTGGCCGCTATAATGAATCCCATATGCCTTTTCTAGGAGTACTTTTCCTAGCTGCTGTATTAAAAAAACAACTCAAAAAGTGTAGCTACTATTAACAAAAATTTATTTATAAAATGTTCTGTATATTTTTGACAGAAATGAACCTTATTAAAATGGTGTAGTTCATATAAATTACACGTATTTTATGTAATATCACACATAGTTATTCTAAATTTTAATTAGGTGTGGTAGAGCTGGAGAGATTCCAGCAAACCAGAGCAGTCAAGGAAAGTGATGCTAGTGTTGAAGTATGTGTAGTGTTGACAAGATTTAATGCCGCAGACTATGCAGTTGTGACAGTCAGAACAGCCACAACTGGGAATGCTGTAAGTAAGTAAATGTATTGTATTAATATATACCTACATATGTACAGTTAGAGATATGCTTTAACCAATTTGATTAGCAAAATTTGAGCAAAATGGGTAGCCAAAAGAATGAAATAATTCTGTAAGCAAATTAAGGAAAATAGGCAATCCAGCTTTGGGAAATCTCTGCTATGTAGCAACTTGATAGTTTAAGATCTTCCAAATTCTGTTAATTTGCTTAGTAGCAATCTCTTTAATAGATTACTTGGAACTGTCAGTAATGGTACAATGCATAAATTTATCTTATTCCTTTGAAAGAAATCAATGGAAAGAAAATTGGGAGCTAGTTAAATAGGAAAATGGAAAAGCAAAATAGGTAAATTTATTGATCAAGAAAGAATAGCAAAATAGGTTGAACAAGTAAAGCAAATCATTGAGGCTTAGACTGACTGGGAGAAGGAAGTAGAGATTTTTTTGGTTTATATTTTAAAGTCTCAGTGGATGACTCAAGCAATGCATATCCCTAAGTATTCCATGTATCTTGTCTACTGCTGATTGGCACTGGGCTCTAGTTTCTAGGTTACTATACTCACTGTTAATAAGTGCGCCAAATCACCCATTTCCTTACCGTTTGAAGTTATAAGCAGGAGCACTTAACAACCCACATCTAAAAGTATTCAAGCTTGACAATCCTGCTAGCTTGGAACTTGCCTATAGTTCCAACTTCAAAGAGAATAACTGAGGCCCACTCTATCAAGTTTTATTTCCCAGCAGTGTGAGCGGAGCATGCAGATTTGTTGAGAGTGAAGATACAACTCTACATAGAATAGCTATCACATGGACGTCTCGCTACATGGCTTGTTTCTATTAGCTATTCCTATCTTATCAAGTTCTGACCCTTCATAAAAACAAGATTGACACTTTCTCACCTAAAGGGGTCTGGGGAAAAAAAAGCAAAGGAAAAATGTGAAAAAATCTTAGTTGTCGCCAGGGATTCAAACCCAGGGCTATTGGCTTTAGCCACCAGTGCTCTCTCTAACCACTGAGCTACGACAACCCTTAAAAAAAAAATGCGAGTCTTGGAAGTCGACATTTTTCTTTTGCTTTTTTCCAGACCCCTTTAGATGAGAAAGTGTCAACCTATTCCTATGTTGTTTGAGAGAGTTCAAATACCCGAGGATTTAGTAACCCAAACTGAATAAAGTCCTCTCTTTCCTCTCACCCTAGCTCAACTTATTAGTTGTATATGCTATATATCTACAAACCCACATAGCTATAGAAAGCAATATGATTACCACCAGCTATTTATTTAGCATAAACACAAAAAAATACTACAGATTTGAAATTATTTTATAAATTTTATTTAGTACCTTGGATTGGTCATGTATTCTCTCCATTAAGAACCAATGAAGGGACTGGACAGGCAGAGATGTGTATAGGATTAGTAATCGGGATACTCGATCAAGGAGTTATTATAAGTATAGATCAAAATTTGGAGTCCACAGCATGTAAATTTAACATTGTTAAATTAAATGCAAGTGTAATTATTTTGGGATAACTGATTAATTTATTAAAAGTCCTCATTTCACTCGTGTATCTTGTGGTGACCAATGTTAATGCTCGTTGTTTTTTTTCTTCTTTCTGTTAGACCCAAACTTTTTTGTGCCCAATGCTGAAGTAAGAACTATAGTTGCATAAATTTGACTCTAGTAGACAATAACATCATTGAGGATACAAGTGTGTTCAAAGTGTTTTTAATGGAGAGATTTGGCATTCCTATATCGTATCTGCAAAACTACAATGAAATTATTTTTGAAGATGATGATGGTATGCAAATACAATGTATGTAATTTGCCATAATTATGTATATATATATATATATACTATATAGGTTATATAGATGTGGAGGTCAATATGGGGTTTACTAACTACAGTAGTGAAGATATCCAGTGTGAAATAAACCACTTATTACACTTGCCAGAGAGATATGGAAAAATATTTCACTCTCAGGCTTTATTTTCACTCGCCTCTGGCTTATGAAAATAAATTCGCCTGCTCATGAAATATTTTGCCTTATCACACTCTGACTCATGTAATAAGTACTATATATATACTATATTATAGGTTATAGATGTGGAGGTTAATATGGGGTTTACACAGCCAAGGGCCGAAGACCCGAGGATAGTGTAAATCCAGTATTAACCAAAAGGAATGATACAGCTGACTAATACCATGGCTCTAGGCTATCAGGAAACAAATAAAACTAATTTTTGATTGGACAGTTCACTTATTCACCTCCTAGGAGGTGGGGTATAAAATATGTTCAACGCAAATTAAGCAATCTGATTGGACAGTTTGAACGTACCATGGTACAAATATACCCGAGTCTTAACTTGTGTATTGTACATAGTGTACATTACATATATCATGTATTGGGCTCTTCTTTCGGAATGGAACATAAAACTTTAAATGCATTTATTTTGAATGTTCTAATGTGACCAGTACTTCAGAAACTTGCCCATGAGAAGAAATTGATACATTGTTGGGGAAATTTAAAATTTAAAAGATTTGTCTTGAAAATGTATATAAACAAACAAACACAAACCTGTAATAGATAAACAACTCTCCATATCTTATACTAGACTGCCTGTAGCTAATTCTGAATCCAGTATAACTACTTCATCCTCATGCAAATCTTCACAACTGCTTTGTCTTCTAAAGCTGTAGTCAAATGCCTGGACTCCTTCACAGAGCAACTCTGTCTTTGTTGTTGAATGGCTTCTGTAAGCATGAATATCTTCTGTAACTTCTGGTTCACTAGAATCACTATCTAAAACACTAAGATTGCTGTCAATCCAAGTCTACCAACTACCTCAATCAACAATTGACTGCCCGGTCGCCATTTTAAAGTAAGCCAAAGCTCAGACTCTGTAAGCTACCTCAATGTTAGCAGAGTTCGAACATCACTTAGCAACTACATAGCTCTGTACTCACCTTACACCTGTAGCACACTCACAAAAACAACAACAACAACAACAATAAAAAAAACACTCAAACAAACACTAACACAACTCTCTCACTTCTTTTTAATCTTTGTAGCCATGTTTGAATGGTTGCCATGGTTTTCACTGCATTGCATGGGTTTCAGTTCCATACGTTCGCTCACTTCTTAATAATTTCTAACTCTTAGAGCAAACCAATGCATACAAATCAAACTGTTAATTAAAGATCATTACTACCAATATAGTCCTATAAATTATGTAGCTATAGTAGGTTATGGTTGCTAATCAGCATGAGCTATTGCATATGCACCAATGACACCTTTTTTATACTTCCTAAAAACAAGTTCCTACTTGATATAATGCTATAGTAAACTTTTAGTCCTATAAGAACTAAATTTGTGGCTACTGCACATGTGGTCCTTCGATAGCTCAGTTGGTAGCAGTTGACTATAGTGGGACAAAATGTCCTATGGATATCAACATGTCGCTGGTCAGAATCTAGCTCAAGGATTTTTTTTCGCTTTTCCCTCCTTTTTTTAAGCCACAAACACATGTGCACATACTAATGCATGCAAATACACAAACACATGTACTCACAAGCACAGAGGTTCTACTATAATTTAATTCACTAACATTGAAAGGATATGCATAGAGCCGGTGAACATTAAAGCAGGTCTGGCTAGAAATGTCACTGTTGAAGTTACATTGAAGGCTGAGACAGAAAAAGGTATGTTAAATTTTATGGATTATTGTATTATTATTATCTTTGTCTATCATACACAGCTAAAGTAGATTACGTTGATGAAGTTTCGTACATTACCATTGCATCCAGTACTGTTGTTGGAGCCCCTCCCTCTCCAGAGTCTTGTGTGAATGTAACTATAATTGGAGATGATGTAAGGGAGGACACTGAAATATTTTATGCTATTTTCACTCCTCAAAATGGAGACATTTTTGCGAATGGACTGAATTACGTCAAAATTAGCTTAGTTGATAGCTATTGTAAAGCTAATAATGTTTGGAAAATGAGCAAATGAATATGGGCATAATAGTTAAGTTATAATGTTCAAGCAAGTGGCTATTGTTTTTGTGTACACCTTTTCTGTAACAATACGTACAGGATATGTTGCCTGATCCCCAAATCTAATCTTTGCGTTGCTTTCATTACTTGTGGTCAGTACAATTTCCTGACAGAGCATTTCTTTTTTCTTTTTTTACAAGTGTAAATGACATTTTGTCGACCTGTGCACCTGCCAGTATGCATGTTAGTGTAAGTTCACTTATGAAAGAGGTGAAAGTGACCTCCATCAATAGAAAGTACACAAATGGCAGAGTATCATCAACTGCTGATTTGCATCTTAGTATGAATAAGGCGTGTTCCTGTTATATCTGTTACACCACAGTGTGCACATGTATGCAGTGTATGTGCATGCATGAGTGTATATGTGTGTGTGTGGATGAGTGTGTGTGTGTGTGTACAAAGGATGCACCGCTGCACTTTTTAAACCACTCTGTAGGACAAGTGATCAGTAAACTTTTGGCAAATAATTAAGTAATAGAAGTGTGCCACTAGCAAGCATCATTTGTAATGAATTCTATCGGCTTGCTGACATTTTGGGTTTATAAGTAATTACTGATTTGAATTTGAATTTTATCAGAATGAAAAATCACAACACTTTCAACAGACCAAGTGTAATATTTTTTTTTAATGAATTGGTGATGCTTTAGCCTTGAATCTGTTTTTGGGGGGTGTAGTTAGTATAACAGGAGATTTAATGAATGAAACAAATAATGGAGTTTAAATAGGTAAAGTGTCTAGCAAAGAGCTGTATTACTTTTGTCTGTCATACCTACAGTTTAGCGTCTCCAATAGTCATAATGGTAGTGTTGAATGCGAGAGTCTGTGGCATGATCAGACAATAGGATGATTTCAACAACTCCCTCCCCTCCTTCCCTTACTCTCTCTTGCTAATGGAAGAATCAAAATCTTAACTATATAAGAAGTAACTAGCCTTAATATTCCAACCAACTTTATATACACCTTACAGCCGGGCCACTGAATTATTATGGAGGTAGTTAGGTTTAAATTGAGTCATTAGCAATTATACAGCAAATGAAGTTGAGTTCATTTAATTGTTGTTGTTGTATTTTTATTTGAAGTTAATGCTTGTATTCAGCTTGAAACACCATTAAATGGATCAATTGCTGTAAGTCATTACTTCATTGGAGGTACAGCTAGGTATAGGTGTATATCTAATTATCGCCTCATTTCGAGAATCTCAATGCAACAAACTTGTGGCAGTAATGGTTGGAGTGAATCTGTTCCTGCACTTAGTTAGTTATTGTTTAATGTTGTACTATTTTAATCATAACTTATTAATAATATGATAATGTATGCTTTACATAGTCTACCACTCTCAGCTAAAATAACACACAACATTTATTTCAGTCCTAGAGTGCAGCTCACATAAATTACAAAATGGAATTGTGGAGTTCATGAATTTGACACTACTAGGAGGTGAGACATTCATTTCAGAGGGATCCTCAGCTACATATCAGTGCAACTTGGGGTACTACCTAATGGGCAATTATTCAAGAACATGCTTGAACAATGGAATTTGGTCCTTAGGAATTCCTACTTGTAAAGGTTTGTTAAATGAATATAGTTATATGGAAGTGTTTTAAGTGACAGTACAATTTCTAATACACACCTTATTAACTATTGGACTTCGTCATCCTTTATGTGCTAGTTCTATTTACAAAGTGTTCATTGTGAATACAAAGATAAAAAAATAAATTTTGTAATTAGAAATTATATAGATGACAGTAGTTAGTAAACTTTACCAGAGTATGTATGCAAGGTAAACTGATTAGAGTACAAATATTAAGCAATTAAACTATTCAATGCTTTTTTACGCTTCAATACTATTATCAATTAATACAGCAGGAAAAATGGCCATGGATTAATTAAAAGGTAGAACATATGGCTGTGATAATAGTTCTTATTTCTGCACGATGAATAATTACTACTTGCAAAAATGTTTACAGTTTTATTGGTTGATTAAATGGCCATGGATTAATTAAAAGGTAGAACATATGGCTGTGAGAATAGTTCTTATTTCTGCACGATGAATAATTACTACTTGCAAAAATGTTTACAGTTTTATTGGTTGATTAATTAATTTCTATAACATTGTTTTGAAGAGAAAAAGACAAACATCTAAAAATAATGTCTCAAACACTTCAGCAAGGAAAACATTATTAAAGGAAAGTGAATATCTCTGCTCACCTTTATAGGCTAGTAAAAGTAGCTATAGTCAACCGTTACGGCGCGAGCTTTCTATGATGCAAACCCCGGATGCATAGCTGCTTCCGTTCAAAAGTTATTCAAGTATTTTCTGGCCAAATCAACTTGGACAGACTATAGCTAGTGCTATCATTCCAGCATCATAAGGTATGAAGTAAACCGCCTCAGATAGAGGGTTTACCATGGCAGGTTTCATTTAAAAGAAATTTGGGACTGTTTGTAACGATACAATTACCAATACAATTGATTGTCTATTGAAACTTTGCTAAATTAGTTGAAGATATCTCACGTAATTAGCTATTCCTCAAAATATAGCTCCTTTATTTTTATTCCTCAATATCAAGTACATGGTATACCATGTACTTCATATTGAGGAATTAATAATTTTTAAAATGTAGCTCCTAAGCAAGTCATATACGACTTGCTTAGGAGCTACATTTTAAAAATTATTGATTGTGATTTTGGTTAATTAAGGCAATAATAAATGTGTGACATGATTGTCCCCAGCAAACCTATTCTCCTCATGGTTAGGTAAAGGGTCAGGCTACACTAGACAAAATAACACAACGACTTAACATATTATATAATGTGTAATAATTATAGACTAAAATATTATACATAGTCAACTTCATTGATTAATTTTTCAACATTACGATTAGCTCTCATTTTGAAACAGTCTTTTTGTATTCAGGTAGCTACTAAATCTTGTAATACGTGACATTACACCTAGTTCATAAAGAATACTATGATCACTAGTATTGTAAAATGTTCCTTTTATAGTTCAAGATTGTGGTAATCTGGAAGCACCACCCAATGGTACATAGTTAACATTACTGGCACAACATTTGGTTCTGAAGCCACATATTTCTGTATGCTGACTACAACAGCTGAACTGAAATACACAAGAAGCTGTCAAGCCAATGGCACTGTACAATGCCAACTTGTAGTATAAGTAGTTTCTTGCACACAGGGACTATTTCTGTTCTTCATTGAGAATAGAGATTCTATCAAGTGTATTAATATTATAAGGTAATGGTTAGATGGGAAATTAATTTATCCATATATCTATACAGTGTAATAAATGGGTGCAATTTTTAAACTTAATCAAGCATGTGTTAAAATTTTCTACTACCGTATAAGCATTAATGACCACTTGAAGCCTAGCTAATTGAGTTCCCTCGCATGGTTGATCCTCATAGCCAGCTGCTTAGAAAAGTGCTAATCATCTTTGTATTGAATTCCTACTCATTAAATGAACAATTTTATGGTATATTATTATTGAATTAAATCATGCTTGCAATTTTTAATTTATTTTATCTTTATTTTTAGGTAATAAATCAGCAAAACACAGTTAAATGTATTAGTATTTGTATATTGTGTCGTAATATTATATTCTTAATAAAATTGTTTCTGATAAAATCTGATGATAGTTTGTCTGGACTCCATTGATTAAAAAAAATGCTTGGATATCTTCACTGAAGTATATACACACACACACTCAAGCTTGGTCTTGCTCAGTCAGCATAGCTGTAACCATTTCGGAACACGGTTTTGATTATATTGTTATTGTAGTTAAGGCAATTTTAGTGCTGAAATTTACTTAGTTGTTGCTCTTGCATGCTTCCCACTCATTCCCCATCAGCTCATATCAATGGACAGTTGCTGCCTACCACCCTTTTTGTATTCTAATAAATATTGATGAAGTTAATAATTGACCTAAGCTGACATTCTGCACAGAAATTATAAGCTAAATCTGCGCACGAACGGCATACTTTTTTAGTGTAGTCATGGGTCACTCAAATCCAATTAGCAGTCCGCGAAATTCCAGAAGGACCTTTGAGACCAAACCTATTCAGGAACTTGACCAGACCATTTCTTTATCTTCATACCTGGTAAAGGGTTTGGCCCGAGAAACTAGGTGTCTGGTACCTGTGAGACTAGCTAATGTGTTTAGCATGTCCAATATGCAATGTAAACCATGTTGAGCAAAGCCACATGAGAAGGACAGCCAAGAGAAGGCAAAGAACTGGACTAAAAGATAGTCAGCATTAGTGACTTCACGTGTGTGCATGATTTTAATCATCCCTTCTCCCATTTAAATCCTCTCTCTTCCCTATCCCCTAGTTCTCTCCATTGCTTTAGCCTTTCATCTCCAAACACTTCCTTTTTGAACTCTTCTCTCCCATTCCCTTCTTTCAGCAGCCTCAGCCCTTCTATAAACTCCTTAACCTATTCACTCTCAGTGTCCAGGCTCACACTCTCTCTTAACCTTGGTGCCGAGCTCTCTCTAGACCCCTCATGCACCTCAGCAACAGGCCTTCCACCTGTCCTATTGATGTCTATCTCCTTATAAGACCCAGACACTAAGCCTTTTCCAGACTCCTCTTGTGCCTCTGCAACAACTCTTCTAGCTGCCATGTTAGAATCCACATCTGATTCTCCTTCTCTTGCCTCCTCCAAGCCCCTCCTGGTACTCTGAAGGTTCCCCACTAATAACTCTCCCTGACCTGTGACCTCAATCTGGGAAATCAGCTTGCTCTGCTAGGCTGCCAATCTCTGTACACACATGTACATCGTCATCATTAGCAACCCTCTGATTACTACCATCTACAAGAGCCTCCTCCTCATTTACCTGACTCCTGGTCATGACACAGACACTACCTCCATGCTGCATGTTGAGGTGACCTGTAGCTCCTAAGTCATCCAGATTCAGGGGCAGCAAGCACCAGGGTGAGGGACTCTCTCTGTGATCTGCTATGACTCTCTTCTGCAACTTCACCCCCTTAGCTCAAAGGTGCAGTCTGCTAGCTCATACAATATCATTCCCTTGTTAATCCCTTACACCAGGCACTGCATTCCCACCAAGGATTCCTCAGCTACAAGTGATTTAGGAACAAGATCATAGTCACTCCAGAATCTATCAAGTTATCCACTACCTTGCCTCCTACCTTTCCCCTCACCACATTTTTCTTTTCCTTCTGGATAAGTTCAAAGTCACAGGCCCCATACAAGCAGCCTCAGGCTCTTTTTCACTGTCTTAGCTCTGTCAGGACATTCAGGGCTCTTATGACCTTTCTTCCCACACATATAACATGTTATATGTCAGGATCCAAAGCTGGGGGCAGATACACCATGTCAACATTAGGACTACTGCCTCCACTCTGGCAATTATCAAACCCTCGGGTACTGACAATCTGCAGCATTGTGTCCTGGCTTGCCACATGAAGAGCAAGTAGGCCGGTTATCTCCTCCACCAGAACTCTCTCTGTACTGTCTTCCTGTCTTAGGGATCTCACTTCCCCCTCCCACAGGCTTAAAATAATTTCCTCTCATCCTAGTTGACAACCAATCAGCCAACCCTTCTCTAAAATCCTCCTTGCTAGCAATACTCTTACTCTCTAAAAAGAGTCTACCACTATTGGGGAGATGCTGCCTGGCAATAGTCCTAGCAATTACGAACACACAGTCACTAACAGTCTTAGCATCCTAGAACAAGCCTTTCAGTATCCTGTAAGTGTATTCCAAGTATACTGTTCAGCTATCATAGCCTTGAATGTGTCCGCAGACAGGCTGAAGAGGCGACTGCCATAGTCTCTTAACTGAGCGGAGAAGGGTATTCTTAACATCTGAATATTCTGCCCCTTCCTCTACCAGACTCGTAATTTTAGTACACAGTCCTTAGCATACAGTTTAGATGCCCATCTCACCTTCTCAAAATCACAGTCCCACATCACATGCTCAAACTTCTCTAGAAATAGTGTAAGGTCTCCTCCTTTCTTGAATCCAG
>WLWI01005249.1_pt1 | contig 10835 bp, 5 predicted proteins | sample 6701501 | NCBI WGS metagenome assembly WLWI01 (sample SAMN12718690, study PRJNA515312) | sponge metagenome | isolation source: marine sponge | host: Mycale hentscheli | place: New Zealand: South Island, Marlborough, Capsize Point | collected 2014-11-01
ACAATTAGCATCAGCCATGCATACATTTGGTACTCAAAGAAAGGCAACTTCGACCCTATCTAGTGGAGTTAGATGTTGGGGAAAGCAAATAGGTGTGCAAGCAACTGCAACCGGAAGAAGGAAGTATGGATCTAAAGGTAAAAGTCAGGTGATAGCTGGAAGACCAAGATCCAGCTATGTTAACAAAGTTATTAAAATTGAAAACAATTCACGGTATACAATTTTAGCACGGAAGAAAAATCAAATACAAAAAAAAGACAGCACAACCTTTCAAAGAACATTGAGATGAATAAACAAAATGGTGGGAATGATAGCTAGCTAACAGAATTGATAACTTTTATTTTTTGCAATTTATGACCTATAGATTTTGTCTGTTCAAAATAATATATAGATGTTACTTGACTTTGTTATGAAATCAGTAATAATAGGAAGTCTTGGCTCTGCCTCATCCTCACTATGGCACATGCACACTTGGGGTAGTAAAATACAAAGTGCAGTAGTCCACTTACTCTTCAACCTTCTGTATTTTAACCCTCCTTCTGCTTGTAAAAAATACTACGTGTGCTTGTCAAATATTTGACCAATAGCCATAGTACTCTGGCTCATACAGAATGTACTATAATATGCACATATTGTATAGATAAAACAGTGTTTATTTTGTTCACTTAGTGTATTTATGATTCACTGAGTGTATGTATTACTATAGGAAACCCCTATCCACCTTGCCATCTCACGGGCAGTTAAGTGAATATTTTTGCAACAGTAAGTTTCAGTCCCTATATTATTATATAATATTTGCTACTACTGAGATACAGTACAGCTCTTCATGTAGCAGCATCACAATAATATTCAAAGATGAAATACACAGTTTAAAAGAAACTTAGTTTTTTTAGGTGCAGAAACTTAGGAAGAAAAGGGATCTCTACCCACCCCCACCTTCCCCAACATCATTCACACTATGAAGATGTACAAAATGTAACTGTATAAAATGATATTACCTAATTAGAATACACCCCCTGATTCTCCTGAGACACTTCAGTAAGCAAAAAAAAAAAATTTCAGGTTCAAAATATACCTGTGTTAGGTAACGCAGCAAATGTGGTAGGTGGAGCTGAAATCGCTGCGGAAAGTGGCAATTGAAATCGCTATTACATATATGCATTGCCCCGCCCCCTTACAGCAGCATCCGCGGTTAAAAACTGACTAGAGTTCAAAGGTGAACATTCGGGCCGGTAAAGTTTCTAAGAAGTCGAAACCTCGTCCAAAAAAAAAAATTCGCCCGGTCCGGTCCGTGTTTTAGTCAGACCCTCGAGCTTCTGTGTGACAACCACGACCAATAGTAGTCTGGCGTAGCGGTAACATTATGCGCGTATCTGCGGCTACCGAGGGCTGTCCAGAAGAAGACAAAAATTTTAACTAACTACATCCAAAAATCTACAGCCGAAGTGCATGATTGTCCTATGACTCCGCCGAGCGGTTAGGTAAAGGGTCTGGCTACGGCGGCCAAAATAGACCTTGTTGCTTTTTGGCGAGCGTAGCGAGCGAGACACTTACAGGGGTAACATAATTGAAAATCGGGGATGCTTGTTTATTTATTGGAGTGCGAGCGAAGCGAGCGAGACAGTATTAGGGGTGGATAATGCAAAATCGGGTATATGTTATAATTGGCGAGCGAGCGTAGCGAGCGAGAAACTTACAGGGGTAACACAATCGAAAATCGGGGATGTTTGTTTATTTATTTATTTATTTATATATATGTTTGGACGTATGTATGTCATTTTGTACTTTAACCCTCCGTATTTTTGTGTCCGCTTGGCGTTCGACCCCGTCCCAAACTTCACTAAACAGAATCCTCTGGTTTTGCGACCATTACCCGTATCACCTTAGAAATTGAATTGTTTACGGCTTTGAATTGTTTTGCGGGTGCAGTTAAAACTCAAAATCTTATGGAAGCTCCATTTCTATTCGAGTTAGTGGCGGTGGTAAGTTAATGAGCTATTTGTCACAGTTATAAGCCCTACTCAACAGCATTTACTTGACAATTCATTGTCCACTAGACGAACCACGAAGGTAAGTCTTGCGTAGGTATGTTCAGTTGTGTGAAAGTATTGTGTGTTTCAACTACTATTAAGAATATCACAGAGAAAATTTTAAATAAAGTGACTTGATTTTGCTGCTTCTTTTTCAATTCAAACAGTTGAGGGGAGTGGTTACTATGGCATTGAATCCCCTTTACGTATATGCGTAATTTAACAACTCGACTTTATTTTAGTAGTTTGAATAACGATAGTGTAGTTTAAGGCTCGCTCACCATTTGTGCTCAAGCACACCACTAGTTATAAAGGAAAGGAAAAAGGTCCTGCTTTAGTCTTACCTGGTGCACATGTGCGATTGTCAGATGCGAGGTGAAATTCAGCAGGACACTGGCAGAAGAAAGATCCCCGAGTGTTGACACACCTCCACTGACAGTTAGCAATGCCATAGCGACATTCATTGATATCTAAACAAAAAACAACAACAACAAACAAACATTTATACATACATATCTTTACAACATTCACTCTCAATCAATTCTGTTTCTCCAATGACAAATACAGTGAAATTTGAGAACATTTACATGACAAACAACAACACCACCACCAACAACAACAACAACAACAAAAATAAAAGATCACCTTCTAAGCTAACCAATCTTTCCTCACTCAGGAGTATTATAGAAAATTAAGATCACAAAATCATATTACTATCTCATCATGCTAAATATTTTACCGTAACATGATTGACCATCCGATTGCAGCTCATATCCTGAATGGCAAGAGCACACTCTTTGAGTCGGTTGTTCAGTGCACTTGTGATCACAGTGACCATTACTGTTGCTACAGGTAGGTCCTGGGTAAAACAAACAAACAAACAAACAAACAAACAAACAAACATAAGCGAAGAAATGGAAAAAATTCAAACTAACTTCTCTCGCAATTATAATGAGTTCAAATAACCAATAATACTTGCCTCGTCTTCTGCAGGTCTTCAAGTCAGAGTATAAGATATATCCAGAAGTACTGCAGGAGCAATAGTACGATCCCCCATTATTGTTACAAACCTCCGAGCAGCCGCCATTGTGCACACCACACTCATTAATGTCTGCCATTGGTGAAATTAGTGCAAACCAATTGTGGGTTAGGATTCAAAGGATAAAGTACAACATACCAAAGCAGGTACGACCATCTCCAGACAAATAATAGCCTCTTCTGCAATAGCACTCGTATCCTCCGTAAGTATTACGGCAGTTGTGAGAGCACTTGGCCAAACCACTGCACTCATTAACGTCTGTTCACACACAAAAAATAAACAATATCTAGCGTAGATTGAAACTTTCTCACTTAAAGGGCGTCTAGAGAGAAGCAAAGGCAAAATGTGAAAAAATCTTAGTTGTCACTGGGGAATCAAACCCAGGACCCCTGGCCTTAGCCACCAGTGCTCTAGCCACTGAGCTATGACAACCCATGACTTCCAAGACCTTCGCATTTTACCTTTATACTGTTGAGTAGTAGCTACTGCTTGGTGCAGTCTCGTACTCAACAAGTAGGGTTCTAGTTTACCTGAATTCATGTCTTTAAGAAAATTCAGAATATTACTACCAATCTACCATTTATACTATATTTTAATATACCTACCAGTAATCCTATAGCTAGCTGTGAATCCTGTCACACCACTATTTCCGTCTGAATGTAATCTGACAAAAGCATTGTCATGCATTATGAGGCGCTGGAATGACCTGAAGCTGCTACATATCCTGGCCATCAGCCTGCCGTTGCCATTGGTTCCCTGATAGACTTCAATGTAAGTAGTTTTACAGTTGTTGCTATATAAAAGAAAATAACAGCAAGAATGGTGATGGAAGCAGGGTTCTATCAAGTAGTAGGGAGGACGTGGGGAGGGGGGTTTCCCACGAACTTCCCAGCTTCCTCCTCTAATATTTGCACGCTGTGTGCAGTATGTTGTCAACATCTTGATTTGTAATTACATTTAGCTGTAATTAATTGTAATTACATTTAGCTCACACGACATCAGTCAAAATTGGTACATTGGCCTATCCCTCATAGCTTTGGTATGCCTTATAGAAGGCAGTGAACTTGGCTGAGCTCACCCCACCCCCTCCCGCCCCCAATGATTCATTTGTTCATAGAGGCTAAAGGTCAAATATAAAGGTGAAAGTCATCAGTTATTTAGGTGATAAGTACAAGTATAGATTGAACTATCTGTAGAATATTCACTTGTTGAAAAAAAATTGAATGGAGTAATTATAAATGTCTTTTTCAAAACTAAGAGGAAAATTGTAAGTTTTGTTCTATAGTGTACCTTCTTACCTTCCAAGAAATACAGACAGGCATAATGAGAAATTGTTAAATTAAGAAATAGTACTATAGTATTGTAGTATGATAGCCAACAGCCAACATTTCAATGCGTATATTCCTCTGTATGATTTTAGAATTTAGGTCTAGTAATCTTTCACTTTCACTTCAAAGTAAAATGTATTGTTGCTAACCAACTGACATGAATTAGTTGTCATTAACCCTAGAACTCTCCTTCTAAAGTATTATCAACAGCACGTGCAATATGCATTACCCAACAATATTTTCTCATCTCATTAATTTCACTAAACATTAGTAGCATTTTTACCACACAACCAAAAAAGTTAGCAAATTTAGGTAAATCCCACTAAAATCATAGCAAAGAGTGGAATTTGACAAAGTGGAAGACTAACCTGTTAAATGAATCATTAGAAGTGAACGGTCAGTTCTATATACAATATTAACTCCTTATATATCTCTGAATAGAAAATAGCAATTAACTACTATGACATTTAATTGATTTTTTTCCCTTCACCTGTTGTTCAAGAATATATTCTGAAGTTCCATGGTGATTAGGAACCGTCCTCTAGGTAGAATCAGCCATGCACAGTCAGTACCATTCAAGTGAGTCCCATTGCTTGAATGACTGATTGAACCAGTTGGTGACGACTGTATACTACCACAGAGATAAGGAAGAGAAGGAAGGGGACTTGGTGGAGGAGGTGGTAATGTTGAATTTGGAGGCTCAGAATCTAAATGGCAGATTGATATACAGCTATTGGCTGCACACAATAGAACAATCACAATACCCTCAGGATTTACCCCAGAGCTACAGGACTCTTCTCTCTGACAGTTTCAACTTAATTTCAATTGTATATTTTTACATACTGCTTCTGTGCCAATAAAAGTCTTGGCTACTGAATCCTACTAATGAATCAGTTTTTAAGTCCTTATAATGAAATGATTATTACTAATCCCTAATTTACAAGTTCTGATCACTAGTAGTGTACTTAGCACAACCCTATAACTATTTATTCAATTCAGAAGGACTTTAAAAGCAATTTTATTCACATTTTCAAGATATTCTAACTTTCTTGGAGTAATGATGAGCTACTCATTAAATCTTACAACCTACCAATAAACAGATACAATTTTATTGTTTCAGTATTCACACTGTGCAAGCCCTTCATGAATTCCAAAGTTTCTTACTTCTAGTTAACTTAAGCTCAAGTGCTATCATCAGTAACACTCTGAAGTCAACCAATATTTAGCAAGTGCACCTTTATGGAACGCTGAAAGTAGTGCTTTTATTTATGGCTTACCTGAATTCCACTATGATGTGTTGAATTCAGCCATGTACAGAAGTGCAGCTCTGCAAGGTGTGAAAGTTTGTTGCTTTTATCACTTCATCACATGTGCTACTAATATGTCACTCTCAAACAATTTATACTGACAATGGGCTCGAATGTGTCTGCCCCTGATAGTGCCTTGCTTTATTTTACTCACTTGCCAATTAGTTAAACCCTCATAAGGATAACTGACCATCACAATTATAAAGTAGGTTAGTTTGAAGAATGTCCGAAGGACTAAGTCGAACTGCTTGGCCCAGAGGAATCCCAGAAGCCTTAGGATTCAAAGTTGTTAACCCAGAATATCTCGCGAAATAGTCGTAATTGTAATGCATGATACTGTTGTAGTCATATCCTACTCCTAAGTCATCCGTCACATCAATATCCTGTTTCTCAAAATTTTTCAGATAGTTGGGACGAATGTTACCGTAAAAGACATCAATGTAATCATCCCTGTCGGGTCTAGTGTGCTCATGCCAGAATCCCAGAACATGGCCAATCTCATGGACAATGATTGGGAAATGGATACAGTTTCTTCCCAGAGAAAGACCTTGTTCTCCCAGTCTGAGATTTCCTACATAGGAACAGCATCTGTAACAAAGACATTGGATAATGCCAAGCATCAATACGATAACATAGGGAGTGTTCAGGTTCAACCGAACACGAGCTGGACTCTATTGACTCAGTTGTTATTCATACCTATTACCACCCTTTGATTGTTTCCCACACTTCACCTACCTGGGGCCTTGCGCCTCTGGTAATGATCACCATTTTGACGTATCTCCGCCCCTTTCTTACCCACTGTAGTTTTATGTCATAGCCACCCTTATAAGTTGTAACCACCGATTACTCAATGTTCCTGACTTTCGCATAAAATACCAGTTGCTGGCGGTAGCCTCTGCCAGGTTGTTAAATTGAGTGCGCTAGTGCGGGACCTGGTCCTTCGAGATTTGAACTTCAGAGGCACCCTATTTATACGGGGCTTTCACAGGGAGAGCCCCAATAGTAAGAAAGCTGTTTACTGCTCTTCAATTCTAGGGTTACTAATGTTTCACACATTATATTTTAATGATTCAGTCATTCTCAGCTGAAATAATTATAATAATAAAGTTGACCCCTGGAGGACTTCAGCAAGAAGTCGAAACATCGGGTTAAGTTTTAGTTAACAATATTGGCTGTTAGAACGAGAAAATTTGCTATCATTTTATTTTAATACACAAAGTGTAGTATTTAAAACAAGTGATTGACAAAAAATTCTAACTACACATCTCAATAAATATAGTCCCACCCTCTTATACTGGTGCCCACTTCCTCCCCTTAAACCAAAATTCCTGTATCAAACCCTAAAAAGCTTGTATAAAATTGATTTGTAAAAAAACACATCAAAAATGGACTAACGCCACTGTGTCTACTAGTACTCTGTAGCCTAATTTTGTATCACATATTATGATAGTTCTATATTTCTCCCAGTAGAGTTTAAGTGTTGTATGAAATCAATGTTCTTTATGATGCAAAATTTAGTAGCCATAAATATGGCTATCATTAACGTGAGATGTAACCGAACCAGTAGTAGAGGATTATAACAACAGATAAAACCACAATTGGTAAAAATTAGTACATCAACTGTCACTGTGTGGAGGGTAGTAATAATAATAATACAGACATAGCGTAGGCAACCAATTATCAACCAGAATTTTTACACATGCTATATCTTTTTCCCCACAGGTTGCATGATGACAGAATTCCACAAATACAAGTCCCAGAGTTTGAACTTTCATTGGAGTGGTGAAACTCTCCATATAAATAAATACATTCTGAGATACGATTTTTGTATTGGACAGTCTAGAATTCTATTCTATTCACAACCAGTACCTATTATGATTATGTTTGAAATCATATTGTTCTATTGTCAACCATTAAACTAAGTTTTTAAAAATTCTAAAGAATTGGCACCAATACAGAACTAATCACAACCATCGGCAATTTAGAGGTATTATCACATTACTACATGAAAAAATTGGAAAAAAATATGCGGTCAAGATTTTTTTTTGTATAGTGTGAGCAAAGTTGCACTTGACCTTGCTCATCCAAAATATTCTTCCTGGTAGCTTTCTCGTACTCATCGGTCAGTACATAAGAACATCGTAGCTACTCCTTCCCACCTTGGTAGCGAAAGACACACAACCCCCCCTCCCTCCCCCAGCAACTATTACACAGCTCTGTGTTAATATTGTGGGTGTTTTCATGAATGATGTCCGTACACTGCACCAGTCAATATTGAAACGACACATAAAATTCCAGTAAACTCCACTAGCCAATAATAGAATTGGGATGGTCGATAAAAGGTACTGGTTTCACCCCGCTTATAACTTCCGGGCGCTTAACAGCACATGGTAACCTAGAAACTGGGGCTGAGCACCAATCAGCAGTAGACAAGACACACACAAAGAGCTTAATAAAAAGTGCTAAATACCGGAAAGAAAATGGGTGCTTAAAATAAAGCACTTAACAAAGAGGAGGCATTTAACAACCCACGTCTACAGTACCGTATTGAAGACTATGTTATATTTTCTATAATACCACTTGAATTCTTTTATAAGGTAAACTCATTAGGACGACATTTGTGACCGGCTCCCAGAAAATCGACCATTTGCAAAAAAAAATGAAAATTCATTTTTTAGCTTCAGTAAGCCCAAAATTTATCAGGAAGTACGATGAGCCCTTAAGCGTTTTTCTCCGACGCTTCTCCGCAAAGATACAAACAAAAACACTACACGCGTTTTCACCAATTAACCGTTCGTTTTTACGAGAAAAATCACTTTACAGCAAGACGCCTAAAGTCCGTAAATTTCTCCGTGTCACGGTTACGCCCACATTTGCCGGGGAAAAAATGGCCGTTTGTTTACTCAAACCACGTTCTCTATAGATTTCTAGCCTTTTGGCCTTCTTGTTCACTAACTGGATATGTTGTAGCGCAAGCTTTCAGCACCCAGAAGGTTTGTAGCGTTAGCTATTCTCTCTGCCATATTGGTCGACACTATTAGGCTGGAGCTATTTCGCGGGAGTTGTTATGGTGACTCTGTGATGACGTTTTTTTATAAGTTCGTTCACGGACCGCTTCAAAAGACAAAGTAAGTTTAGTGTATGAAAACGCTATCTACTAACGCTGAAATTTTGCACAGAAGTCGAAAAACCCTTGTACTTACCCCTGTTAAAAAAAATTTTAAATCCAGAAGAAAAAAAAATTTTCGGCTTTTTTCGGCTTTACGCGTTTCAAAAATTTATTGCAAATGGTCGATTTTCACGGAGCGGGTCACATTTTATTGTATTTAATCATTGTGTTAAAATTGTATGTTTGTGTGTTAGCATGTCATAGAGTTGCTGTTGTTATAATGTGTTTACATTTCTGTAAATTTATAATGAGTAAAATTGTATGTTTGTGTGTTTGTTTACATGGTTTTAATTATAGTATTGTTGTTTATTAACTTTTTATCATTGTGTGAGAATTTGTATGTTTGTGTGTTAGTATGTCATAGAGTTGCTGTTGTTATAATGTGTTTACAATTCTGTAAATTTATAATGAGTAAAATTGTATGTTTGTGTGTTTGTTTACATGGTTTTAATTATAGTATTGTTGTTTATTAGCTTTTATATGTATTTTTATTTATTTATTTATAGTTGTGCATAATGTTTAGAAAGCGTATTCACTGCTGATATAGGAATAAATTTGTTTGTGTGTTTGTTTTAAATGTAGTCTTATATAAGTTTGTTTGTGTGTTTGCATGTTAAAGTCTCGTTTAAATAGCACTTAGTGCTGTTTGTTTGTTTGTTTGTATATCAATTTAATTATTTATTTATTTCTTTATTTGTATTTAGAGAGATCTCCATCCTCCAGTCTCACTTCACTGGGAGCACTGTCATACATGGAGTAAGTATGTCCGGCCTGTACAATGTGCAGTACTAAAGAATAAAGTCATAATTATGGATTATGATTATCACACACTTCACATCTCTACTGACCTTCACTCATGGACTACTACTCGTGCACCATATGAACGCTCGTCCCTAACTACCTACCAGTCTAAGTTTGTATTGGTTGGTGGACGTCATCCCTCCACTCATGAACCCACTAACTCTCTGTTGACTAGTACTACTGGTCGAGACTGGAAGCCATCGCTACGTGCCATGCCTACTCGTCGCTATTTGGCATCATCAGTTAGTGGAGGATCACCGGAGGTCCTGGTCGTGGCTGGTGGGAGTGGCTCACATTGGGAGGAATTGGACGTAGTGGAAGTTCTACTCAACGACCATTGGACGACTGCAGACTCACTTCCTTCTTCATGCTGCATCATGCGATCAACATTCCATGAAGGCAACTTCTACTTCACAGGAGGATGGCGCAAGAGAGAGATTCTATTTATATGCAGTCTAGAGTCTGTCATAGCATCTGCTAGTAATGGCAGCACAAGAAGACAAACAATATGGAGGACAGTAACCACACTTACTGCCATCTTCGCCATCGCCTCCTATGTATCGAATCTAATCGGCATCGATGGATATTCTACCATTAGCAGTTACTCCAACAAGACAGAGGAGTGGATTGAGACTACTAGTGAGGGAGATAGACCAGAACAGAAGGATAATGGTGGATATATAGCTACTGCAGTCTTGTCTACTGGACAGTTGCTGGTTGCTATTAGAGATGAAGTATATAAAGGAACTCTGTCAGGTTAGTGTAAGTAAATAGCAGCATCTCTAGAAAGCCATCTAGCCTTCAGTGAAATTGGCTTCTCTTTAAAATGTCCCATTGATAGATTATATGGGAAACTAAAGTTAGGTATTAAAAACTTGTACTATAATAATAACTAGAATATTATTGTTTATTATTGGGTTAATTATGTTAAAACTAAATATTTATTATAATTAATTATGATATTATAATAAGTAAGGTAATTGATTGTCTTTGCCAAAATTGCAAGTGCTAGAGTGCAGCTGCTTCTACTGGCTTTAGCTCCAGGCTATAAAACCAGCTGCCCACACTCTGTATTGCAGGAGCCTTCTATATACTGGTGTAGTGTGTGGGTTACTTGTACAGTATAACCAATGAGGCTGCAATAACTGTAATTATTGCTTT
>WLWI01005250.1_pt1 | contig 10832 bp, 13 predicted proteins | sample 6701501 | NCBI WGS metagenome assembly WLWI01 (sample SAMN12718690, study PRJNA515312) | sponge metagenome | isolation source: marine sponge | host: Mycale hentscheli | place: New Zealand: South Island, Marlborough, Capsize Point | collected 2014-11-01
TTTATCAGGTGCTGAATTCCTGAGACAAATTCGCCATCTGATATGGTCCCGTCTGCCCACCATCCCGCATTGCTCTTCACCCATGTGGGAACTCCTTCCTGAGCTGAAGCAAATGATGTGAATGATCCTACTAATAGTATTGCAGATATTGCAATTATTGTTGCTTTCATACGGTTAATTTTTTATTCATTACATATAAGCTGGTTCTAATTTGTTTACTAGTGCCAAAAAAACTCATCTGAATGGAGAAAATATAGTGCCAACTCAAATTTTTTCTTTTGGAGTTTATAAGCAATTGCCAATTTTTTAAATAGTGAAACATAATTTTCGGCATAGTGATCCTGCAGAAGTCACTGTAAGTGAAAAAGATGCTGTTAATTTTGTAGTTGATAGATTTTCTGATGTCAAAAAATCTGAAAAAATTAGTAATCTGGTTGAGTTTCAAGCCATGAACAAGTACATGTTGATGGTTCACAATCAGGAGGAGCTAAAAATACTTGGGAATTTGGTTGCAAGTCACAAAAAAATTCCATTTGTTGAAATTTTGGAACAATATGACGCGCATCTAAAAGTTGCTCTTTCAAAAAATCCTACAACCAAGACTCATCTAAATACAATTATGCATATTTTTGGATATTTTTCCAAGCATTTCACTTCGTCTGAAAAAATTCTGTTTCATGAACTGCTTCTTCAGTTCAAGGTTGGTAAAATTTCTGTTGGGAAAGTACTGTCTGAAATAGGCCCGTTAATTTACAGATTTAATGACACATATCTTGCAAGGCAGACATATTTTTTACTGTATGCAGATCCCAGACCCGGAGTCCTTTTTGCTATATTTGATAATTCATATTGAATAAACTTGATGATTTTTCAGAAATATCCTATCGTAATTTCTGAATTGAGATGACGCAAAGACATATTTTTTAGAACAATATCATTATCCTGTTTAGTCTTAAGCCACCAACTCGGTGAGATGTACATAAAAAATTCCAATTCATTTATCCTTACCTTGTTTGCATCATTCTTAATTCTTAATGGGAATTGGATGTTATGTTATTAGAAAAGTTGATTGTTTAACACTAGTTATAAGAGTTACCACTAGTATAAAAATCAGCTTATCCATTAAATACTGTAATTGAAAAATTTACTTTATGACACAACTAAAATGCTCAGATTATGGCTTTGAATGTGATTTTGTGGTTGAAATAAACTCTCCTGTTCTACTTCGGAAGTTTGGAATGCACATGGCTCAAATTCATGGAATTGAATATCAAAAAGAATCTTTGATGGCAATACTGGAAAATAAACTTAACAAGAAATCATAGATTTCAAACCATACCTGTATTCGTAATTTTCAAAGCAATCTCTACCCTCAAAATTGACATCATATGATATGAAATGATATTTTCAGATTTTTTTAGAATCTAAGACTCTTATTCACTCTTAGAATCTAAGGGTTGTAAAATCCTGATCTCCATTGGTATTTTTGTTTATCAGTTCCAAGCGCATTAATGGATTTTTCAAAGCAATCATCCCTGTCATACCCTTCTACAAACAGTACTTTACAATGATTTAACGAATATTGAAGATTCCGTTGATCACGTTCTGACACATAATCGTCAAAAGTAGAATTTGCTACAATGACGATAGCAATGACTGATCCAAAAATGATTCCCAAAGTAATTAGAATTACTGATTTCATATTCTAACCATCATAACCAAATTATTCAATTAGACCACTTCGTCTTAATGCTTGCACATAATTTTGAGTCTGTACTTTGGATTTTTCAGAGTATTTGTTTTTCTCAAGCCAATTTTGCAAGGTATCGTATTTGAATTCTAGAGATGTTTTCAGCATAGACTTGCGAATTACTTGCCAATTATCATCGTTAACGGATTGTAATCTGATGACAGTTGGAATCCAATTAAAGAATTCAAACTCAGACCACGTCAAACCTGTAAATTCACTCCATACAACATTGTTGTTTTATATCTAGATGATAATCCCTGTTTCCAGTATTGGAAATGGGGTCTGAATAAATCATGCATGTACCGTTTTTCCAAGTGTAATTGATAATTGGCTAAGCCCGTTTCTCTCTCATCAAGTTTCATGATCCTAAGTAATGTTTCTAAATTTGATATATCAAGAATGTGGAATCAAATTTCTAGTGGTAAAAATTCAGATATTAAAGTTTCCTTAACGCCCATCATAATGGTTTTCCGGTCAAATGAATCATGATTAATTTTTTGCTTGTAAGTTAGTTGGCTTATTTCTGTTTTTTAGTTCAATATGATTCTATGAAAATTCTTTTCTTTTTAAAAAATTGGCACTATAGTGATTAATAGGCATTAGTTAAATATACGCATTTAGACCACTTGGTATGGTGTACATTCGTGCCAAGAAAGTAAAAGGTGCTCAGTATCTCTATCTTGTAAAAAGTACCTGGGATGCAAAAAACAAGACATCAAAACAAGAAATTGTAAAGTATCTAGGCAAGGCAACAGACGTAGTCAGGGATGATATTCCTGTAGAGTATAGGGATAATCCAAAAATACTTTCTGTTTTGGCAGCCCAAAATCCACAAGACATTAAGAAAAGACAAGAAGCATCTGAAAAATCCGTAAAACTATTGTACAAAAAGATAACTGATGGTGAGATAAACAGCTGCGTTCAAATTTATGACGATTACAAAAAGTTTTTCAACACTGCAGATTTTTTCGATAAGATTCTAAAGCCCATAATGTACCAAATAGGCGAGGAATGGACTCACAATAAAATCAGCATAGCAACAGAACACGTTGCAAGCAATGTTGCTCAAACGCTTGTAAAAATTATCATGGACAAAGAAACAACTTCCGGCAATAAAAAGAAAATCCTTCTGTGTGTGCCAGTTGGAGAAGAGCATCACCTAGGCTGTGATATAATTGAGACATTTCTAATGGGCAAGGGTTACAAGGTGTTCAACATGGCAACATCGATTCCCTCTGATTCAATCCTGTATTTTATTGAGCATAATCATCCTGACGTTGTCATGGTTTCAATCACCTTGGATGATAATCTGAAAACTGGTCAGCGATTGATTAAAAAGATTAAAGATAATTTTGATGTCCCGATATTGGTTGGTGGATATGCATTGGAACAAGACAAAATACCAAACTTTGACGCTGAGGTTATTGCAAACTTGACTCTTAATCAACTCCCAAAAATAATTCGTGCAGCTATCAGTTAGAATGCTGTAAAAATTTCTCTATCTTGGGATGACATAGGATTGAACTGTGAGCTGCGGAATCAGTGCCTATTCCATAACTTATGGTCGAATCGCCTACAAAAAACAGTCCTTTAATCTGCGATATTTCGTGAGGCATCTTTGATTTCCATACCAATCCTGGCTCTTTTACGACGGATTCAACTAATTTCCAAGCCATCGGCCTCTCCCAAAGTAAAGATTTTTCAAAATCCGGATATATGGAATCAAGCTCACTCTTCATTTGCTCTACAATTCGCTTGATTTTTTTTGGATCCTCTGCTTCGGCAGGGAGCACGGGAGTTCCTGCTATCATCAAATGTTCTCCTGGCGGACATACTGAAGGCGTGATATTTGAAATAAAGAAAAAGCCTTTTGTGGTGAAATTACCGACTGGAAAAACTATCTGCCTGGAATCAATTCTTTTGTTCAAGGCAAAATGCACTTCTACAACTGCAGTGGTTTTATCCAAGCGGTTTACCTTGTCGATGAACCTTTGCTCAAACACATTGTTTTCAAACAGGTTGTTTATTGCCTGATATGCGGGCAATGATACTACGACACATTTGGAGGGGTGGAACACTTTATCATCTGTAACTATCCCCTCAACTTTAAAGTCCTTGACAATAATTTTTTTAATCTGTGAATTGAGATGAATTTTTCCATGATTTTTTTGCACGTAATCCTGCAAAACATGAGATATTGCATCATAACCTCCGTCAAGCGGATATGCAAATTCACTTGTGCCTCCTTTGAATGGATTTGCACGAATCATGGTTCGAGCAAATTCTCCCAATGATATGTGATCCGCCGTATCTGCAAATGCCAACATACAGACGGCTTCAAAGAATGCATTTGTATTGACGTCAAGTTTTTTTGTGATTTCAGTTAATGAAAGATTATCCCATTCCTCTGTCTTTTTCATTGATGTAAATGCCATGGGAAGTAATATTTTGAGAAGTTTAATTCTGCTTGAAAACGGAATTAGAGAAAGTTGAAGAAGATCTCCTATGCCCTTGGGATATTTATGAAATCCTGTATCTGAATAAAATGCAATACTGTCCACTTTGGCAAGTTTGAGTTCTGAATCTATGTGCAATTCTTTTAGAATTTCAAATATGGCTGATTTTTTGTAAAAAGGCATTATGTGGAATCCGTTATCCAAAATATGGTTTTTGAATACCGTTGAAGCCGTTCTACCGCCTATTTTCCCCATTTTTTCAAAAATTTCCACAACATGACCGTTTTTTGCAAGTAATGATGCTGTTGTGAGTCCACCTACACCTGCTCCGATAATGTGAATTTTGGCGTCCATGAATAGTTATTTGAAAATTATTATTTAAAATAGTTCTAACTTATTTTCATAGTGCTAATTTTCTTATTTGTTTGGATTTGATACAAATTGTTCAGATGAACTGAGAAATTCATCCATTACTTTTGACATTTGTAACTTGAAGATGAATCCAAATGGGGTTAGTATCTTTGAAATTCCATTCAGTTTTATTGTAATATATATTACAACATCCGTACCTTCGTATGTTTCTTCATAATGTTCAATAAATGAAGTTTCTTTCATCATGCCAGACAGGATGTAAACTTTATGAATATTTGGACGTAATATCACGTGCTTGACTTTGACGTTTAAAAAATAAATTTTCTCGTCAACAAATACCTCATTGTTTATTTTTTTCTTTATTTTGAGAGATTTAAAATGTCTTGGCATGATTTTAGAAAAATTTTCAATGTCTGTGCTAACTGAGTACAGTTTGTCTCTACTCATCGTTGACTTTTTCTTTAAAGTAAAATGTATCATTACAAATGACTCCGTTTTAAAATCTTAAACAACAATTAAATTCATTTGTATTTTTGTATATAAAAAACTAAAATTATGTTGAATGGTGCTAACTTTAAAATTATTTGACTGTATGTGTGACTTTTTTAAAATTTGAATATCGTGTACTTAGCACTAGATTGTTTTTTGATCCCGCTTTAAATAATTTATTTTCATAGTTATGTTGTGATGATGAATCCTCATATGGAACATGTTTTAGAACACAATCAAACTCTTCGTAGTGTCCAAAACATTCCTTTAGAAAATTTTGGATTTGGATTAAGGAATTGAGAAGAAAATGAATAATCTGCTTCATTTAAGAGACTGTAAAAAAATTTCACTAATCACTGATCTGAATACTGGGGAAATTGTATGTAGTCATTGTGGTGCTGTAGTTCCAGAAAAATCCATTGATGAATCTGCCGAATCCTCCCATGTCTCTGCTGAAGAATACATGAACAATTCCAGGACTGGCCAAAAAATATCATTAAAAATGGCAGATATGGGGCTGTCCACAATCATAGAGTCCAAAGACAGGGATTCTACTGGACGGTCTCTTTCTACAGAAAACAAGAGGATGTTTTATCGCCTTAGAATGTGGGATAGGAACAGCAGATTTGCCAATACTAACCAATCGTACATGAAAGCATTTACCTTGTTAGACGGGTTAAAGGCCAAACTCGGTCTATCTGACGCTGTTGTAGAACAAACTGCATATCTTTTTCGTAAAATAGCTTTAAAAAAAATTCTTGCTGGAAGATCAACTGTGGGAATGATATGCGCTACAGTATACATCGCATGCAGGTTGACCAATACCCCTAGAACTATTCAGGATGTTGCCAGTGCAGGCAACATAAAAAGAAAACAGCTCCAAAGCATCTACCGTTTTCTTTTGCAGCAACTTGACATATATCCTGAATCCTACAGTCCGACTGAATTCGTTACAAGAATTTCAAATGAATCCAACGTTTCAGAAAAAACAAAGAGATATGCAATGAAAATCCTTGCCAAATCCCAAAAAATTGGTATTACCACAAGTAAGAATCCTATGGCCATGGCTGCAGCTGCTCTCTACATTGCATCACTGAGAAATAGAGAGAACATTTCGCAAACAAGAATCTCCGAGATTTCTGGAATCAGTTCAGTGACTATTCGTGACCGTGCAAAGGAAATAAACGATAATTTGGGAGATGGGATATAATGGGTAGAACGTGTAAGGGTCTGTGCATTAGATACATGGCACAATTTGTACCCAATAAAATTAGATATGAGATTGGGCATAAGCGTTGTACCTTCTGTGGTTTGTTCTTAAAAATAGATGATGTAAGATGCATTTGCTGTAAGGCTGTATTGAGAACAAAGTCTAGAGGAAAAAACAAGTAAATTTATTTTAAAAAACATTTCTAATATAAAACCAAAAAAAATTCTTACAGTAAAAAAGACATGTGATTATTTTCCATTACATCTAAATTTCCAAAGTTTTTAGAACTCAGTAGAACATATGCTATCCTTCATTATCCTATGATATTCCTTTCATTCTTTTGGAATAGTCATAATCGAACACTGCTTGCGGAGTGATTTCAATAGCGATCTCTGTTTTAGAATTGTTTTTTAAAAATTTAGAAAGTGCTGACTCTTTTTCTCCAAGATATTTGTCCATGAGAAGATCTAGAACGTATGCTCCTGTCTCATTTAAAATCTTCACAGTACCTTCCCCGCGTATTCCCTTGTATGGTGGCTTGTCAGCTGCTATTTCAAATCCGCATATGGAATTTTTTTCAAAATGTGATACAATTTTTGCTGTTTTTTGTACTGCGCAGTAGATTTTACAGTCATTAACTATGTACCAGAGAGACACAACGCCTGGCATCCCATTTGATTTGACAAACGCAACTCTTATAGGAATTTTTCCATCTTGAATGAACTTGTGTATTTTCACATCATCTAATTTTTGCATGTCACAAACTTCCTATTCTTTTTGTGAATGTCTTTGTATGGTTATTATGACGTATTCGTTCTTGAATTTCTTTTCTGTGCCCATTACATTTTTTGCTTTATTGATCATCACATTATACTTTTATTTTTTTCATATATCAATAGTGGTTAAAATTAAGACTAGTGCTAACTGTGAAAATTCCTGTCGAAGTTAAAATACCAATTTCAAAATAACTGAATGTGAAAAAAATTATTGTACTACTTTTTGTAATTGCAGTAATTTCATCCAGTCCTGCATATGGACACAAATTGATTACCCATGATGATACTCACAGAAATTTAGAGAATGCATTAGAAATTCCCGACCACAAGATATCTTGGGCAATCTATGAAAACCTTGGTCCAAATGAGAAAAAATTTTACTCGTTTGAGGCAGAACCTGGAGACTCATTCTATGCGAGCATAGTGATTCCTAAAATTGTGGGATTAGAAGAATACTCTCCCACACTTGTTCTGATAAATGGCAACTATATTGAAAAAGACCGTGCTCTCTTGGATGGTCAGGCAGTCATGGAAAAAGTTGTGTATGACGGAGAATTTCCTGGAAGTGAATTCTATGAACCTTTTGGTCAGGTAACATACTGGGAAAGACAGGAGGTAAAAACCACTCTTACTACTGAGGGCAAATATTTTGTTATAGTTTTAGATGAGAAAAATCAGGCAGGCAAGTATAGCTTGGCAATAGGAACTATTGAAGACTTTTCAGGGGCAGATCTGCTTACTGTACTTCCGACTGCTTGGCTTGAGACTAAACTGTTTGTGGGAGATTATGCATCTGTAGCGATATTTATTTTGGTTCTAATTGCAATACTTGTAACTTCTATTATCATAGTCATCAGAAGAAAATTGACCCGATAAAAAAACTAGCATGTCAAAATCTGATCAAATTATGATAAATCCACGTTTTGATCATATCTTGCCAAAAGTAACAACTTCATAAGGTCTAGTTTTTTTGTTTCCCACTTACATTGTAATTGCAAGTGAAAGAAATTTGAGGCTAAAAATCCACTTTATGGCGCAAGATATGATCTGGTTGAAAAAAGATGCCAGATGTGTGAGGCATGTGCCAAGTATGGATGAATATGGTGTATTATGAGTTAAGAACAAAATCATGATTTACTATGTGAGCCTGATGCGAAACAAATCTAATTGCATCTGTTTTCTTTGTATCCATTTAGTACAAAAAATTCAGGATAACAGCGTCTCTTTGACACCCATTAGAACCGTTTCCCTGTCAAATGAATTAGGATTAATTTTTCGTTTGTAAACATATTTGCTCATTTCTGTTTTTAAATTGAAGATGATTGCATAAAAGCCCCTTTCCATTTTTAAAAAATTGGCACTATGGAATTTTATCGCAGGTGATTATATTCAAAAATACTTTAAAAAATATATGGTAAAAATTGTATGTGCTAATTACGGTTTTCAGTATGATTTTATAATTAAAGTATGCTCTCAATATTCATTAGAGCAGTTTGAATGTACACATCTTAAATTCATGGAATTGAATATACGAAAGAATTTTTGATGACAATATTGGCATGGAAATTGGACAAGAAATCATAGATTTCAAAATACTAGTAACAACATGTAAGAAAAGATCAAATTAAAATCTCGTCTAATGTGTGTATTTCAAACCGTGAAAAATGTAGAGTATGGAAAATTATCCTGTGATTAAATTTTATAATTGCCATCTGGTGGCAATTAATTTTTTTCTATATTGTGTTTATATGATTTGGATACGTAATAGAATCATGAGTTTCAGGCAGTGTATTCATTGTGGTCGGGAGTATGAAGACATATTTGATAAACCTATATGCTCCAATGAATGCTGATCAGAGATTTCATCCTAAACAATTATCAACTGTCGCAAAAATATTTTGATTTAATTTTTTAGATCATTCATTTCATGAATTCCTCTCTGATCCTCTATCTGGAATTTTAGTTTCCATACTAGTATCCCCATTTTCGTTCTAATTGTTTTCCACCGCATGAGCATTCGTTGGATTCTTTCCAATGTTCATCACAAAACCTGGTGGAACAGTGGGGACATCGATGAGTTTCCAACTTTACTTCCTTGTGATATTCTTTGGGCATTCCCGTATTCTCCCCATGCAAAACTCACAGTATTTTCCCATTAGTCGTCTCCTTGGTGAAAAGTCGTTTTATTAGTAAAACCTTCTGACATTTGATCTTGGAGTGTTCCGCATCTGGCACATATTACAAGAAATACTGCTGCAGAAAATACGACAAAAAACATCACTTACTCTTTAAAATCCCAACTTCATCATGTATCACATTAACTTTATTGATAGTTCAATTCTAGTTTAGTTACTTTCTTCTATTTTCTTGTTGTATTCGTCTATTTCCTGATTATACTCGTCAATTTTTCTATTGTCTTCATCCGTACCTTCTTCAAAAAGTTCCGGATTCTCTTTCTGAGCTTTTTTCATGAGTTCCTTGAATGTATCAGGATCATCTTTTTGAAGTTCCAGAAGCAGTTTTCCGATTGATTCATCCAGATTGATCATGTTTTCACGTGGCATCCAAGGTCTTTTTGAATATTTCTTCCAGAATATGCCGCTAGCAGTTAAATTCTGTAAAATTTGGACATAATTGTTTGAAATTTCTTACCAGTGGCAAAGTAAAGGATCTGTATGATGTGGATGAAGACCATCTGCTCTTTAACTTTTCAGACCGAGTGTCAGCTTTTGATGTGAAATTCCGGCAGGATATTCCTCGCAAGGGTGAGGTGTTGTGTAAGTTTGCAGAATTTTGGTTTAACGAACTGTCTGTAGCAAACCATTTCATCCGACGAGAATCAAACAATGAGATTATCGTAAAAAAGATGAAGATGCTTCCGATGGAATGTGTTGTCCGGGGATACTTCTATGGTAGTCTGATAGGCAGGTGGGAGAAAGGGGAAGTTTCTGTTCCTGAAGGGACTGATACGACACTGGCAGCAAAGCTCCCAGAACCGATATTTGATCCTACAACCAAATCCGAACACGATATTCCAGTTGACAAGTCCACGGCATTGAGAATGAATTTGGTAACTGAGGAACAATATGATTGGCTTGAATCCACTTCCATTGACATTTACAAGAAGATGGCAAGGATTGCAGATGATGCGGGATTCATTTTGGCGGATTTAAAATTGGAATTTGGAATGTTGGATGGCGTCATCACTCTGGGTGACTCGATTGGACCTGATGAGTACAGGTTGTGGCCAAAGTCATCTTACAAGGTTGGAAAGATACAGGACGCATATGACAAGCAACTGTTGCGCGATTGGCTGTCTGCAAACGGATTTCAAAAACAGTTCGATGATGAACGCGGTTCCGGAAAAGAACCTGTCGCCCCGCTTATCCCACAAGAGATCATCTCAAAGATGACTCAAAGATACGTAGCTGCATATGGGAAACTGACTGGTAACAATCTTTAGCTTTTCAATGACATGCGGATGCATGTTTCTGACATATTTTCGTTTTTGATATCGAGACAAATCCACTTCTGCCCATTCCTTTCATCATGTTTTCTGTTTTGTGCATGACGCTATCGCTTCAACTCGATTTTGATTTTTGAATCCTTTGCAAACGCTGTCATGATGGCTGTTTTGGGACATTCTTTTTTTGATTTCTCCTTTTTTTGATATTTTTTAATTTTTTTGAATGTCCTATCATACTTTTCCCACTATTACCATTCCAATCATAGCGGTATCAATACGGTTGAATGCGTTACCATTCCAATCATAGCGGTAT
>WLWI01005251.1_pt1 | contig 10832 bp, 12 predicted proteins | sample 6701501 | NCBI WGS metagenome assembly WLWI01 (sample SAMN12718690, study PRJNA515312) | sponge metagenome | isolation source: marine sponge | host: Mycale hentscheli | place: New Zealand: South Island, Marlborough, Capsize Point | collected 2014-11-01
TAATTATTAGCCCTACGCAACAGCATGTACTTGAAAATTCATTGTCCACTAGACTAACCACGAAGGTAAGTCTTATATAGGTGAGTGGGCGTAACTCCGATCACCTTGTAAATTGGCAGATTTTAGCATAGTAGGAGGAATTAACGAAGGACCTCCCTTAGTTATAGTGCTACGGGAACACCAAATAACTAGCTAGCCTAGCCTAGCTTACTGTTAGAATTCTAAGCAGTTAAAACAGTTGTGAACAGTTTTTGTTACTACTAAAACAACTTGAAAAACGGGTAACTAAAGTGATGGAATAAACTACAATTACGTGAAAGTGCATGTGTGAATGATATCGATCTGTTCATGCGTAAATAAGTTTGTTGCTTCAGGATCTGAGCCTTGTTCAGCACTGCCCTGGACAATAAGTATGTCCAGTTGTGTGAATGTATTGTGCGTTACAGCTACTACTTAGCTAAAGAATATTACAAAGAAAGTGTTTAAATAATGTGACTTGTTTTTTTGTTTTTTTGTTGTTGTTTTTCAATTGAAACAGTTGCGGCGAGTGGTTACTATGGCATTGACCCCTTTACTGTAAAAACTAGACTTTTTTTGTTTTAGTAGCTTGAGTGTTAGAAGTTAAAATCAATCATTTAACAATAGTGTAGTTTCAGGCTCGCTTGTCATTCACTAGTTATAATGATAGTGAGGTATACCACTAGTATGTATGTACATATGTATCAGGTTTCATGTGCTTACTTTTACTTTTTTCTTTCAACATTATTTAATATGAACATCTCTTGCTCCATTTTTTTTTTTGGCTTGTTAGCAGCTTGTCTGTTTCTGACCAGTACCCTTATCTTTATTTCCCCTTTTGATAGTTTCTCTACAGCAATGAAAGAAGTAGTGAACATGAGCTATACAGAGCTTACTCCAATACTGATTAAAAACAAAAACAAAACACTATCATTTGGACAACATATCTTAACCAGTTACATAGTTGTAAGCTTCACAGTGCCAGAAATGCTCTTGATGTAATGTTTGCATTAAAAAAAAAAATACTCCATCCAAGTTTTCAGGAAGAATAAAGTGATTGAGAGCAGTCAGAATTTTTTCTTATATCATTTGTATAGAAGCTGTCTATTTATTTACTGTTCTGTGGTTGAAGGAGAATCTTAAGTGCTTAAATTTTTTGTTTTAAAGGAAAAAAGTGCTTCAATCACAATTTCAAAGCACTTTTAAAATGTTTCAACCAACAGCCAAGCTTTTAAAAAAGTTTTTTAAGCACATAAGCATACACATACACACATATACTGTATGAATGGTACATGGTCCCTGCGGGCAGATACTTTAAAAAAAAAAAGCTTCAAGATCAGGTAAGCATTTGAAAAAAGTGCTTAAAGCGCTTATAAGCACTAAAGTGTACATGGTCCCTGCTTAGTAAAATGGACAGGGACTTTTTTTACCTAATAATATAGGTACTAGCGGTGTGCTTAAGCACAAGTATTAAGCGAGCCTGCCTAGTTAGGTTATATAAAACTACAGTATTGTTTATAAACATTGAATATGCACTTACCTCAGCTCCCCCAAGTAGTGGTAGCTTCTTGAGTATTTGTTAAGCTATTGTGGTAAATGGTTTTCAATGCCATAGTAACCAGTTGCAGTTACTTTTTGGGAGTTGAAAAAAAAGCGTTTCACAGGAATTAACTCACAATTTTGAGCCTAAGGTTAAAGTAAGACTTGGTTAATGCTGTAGTATCAGAAGAAACTGGGGTCAAGCCTAAAAGCTGTGCTGTGAGGAGAAAAAAAGGCACTCGCGCGCTTGTTTAAGGGGCATACGTACCATCCATCCATACATATAACATATACCCGATTTAGAATTATCCACCACTAATAGTATCTTGCTTCGCTCGTTATGGTCTTCTTGAGTGTGCTTATACTTCTAGGCATAATATTACTAAAAAAAAAAGATTTTTTAATTAGCTTCTTTAACAAGGGATCGGTTTGGGTACAGATTTATTATTAGTGGTAAAGAACAACAGATATGACAGATCAGCTTGAAATATATTGTTCTTAGAAATACAAATAGAATGGTTCACATGTCATGTGCACAAGCACTCTACTAGTTATTTTGAAATGCCTTCTGAAAAGAGAGTTAGTTTTTGTTACAGTTCTATTTGTAGCAGTACAATAATTTTCATGTCATATGTATGCAACTTTCTAACAATACATGCGGTACTTCTGTGTACTTACAGATTTTCTATTTATTTTTCTTGTTTCAGCTCCAGCCAGTGATACAATTCGTAGTTTGCTCACAGAAGATAGACATGTTCAGAAATATCCTTGTAGGGTATCGAACTGTAATAAAGCTTACATCCATAAAAAAGATGTGATTCGCCATATGAAGATTCGGCATGGAATTACTCCACAAAATCTTGAAGCTGTACTAGTGGAGACACCAGAAAAACCACACATTTGTGGTGTGGGACATTGTCGTCGCTCATATTTTCACTTAAAAGATTTGAAACGACATAGGAGGCTTTGCCACGATGTCAGTCCATGCACATCGAAGTTGGAAAAGCCTCCTGTTTTGGAAGAAGATGTGACTGAGCCAGATGAAATAGGTAGCACGAAGTACTTAATGAGATTCCCATGTGACTTCCCAGGGTGCTTGCGTTCTTATGTACATAAGAAAGATTTGGTTAGGCATAAACGATTATATCACAATGATGCAACATCTAAACCCAGCATTCCTGTGCCTATTAAGTATACTGAGAATGAACTCAAACATATAAGGCAGAGAGTAAAGCAAGAAATAGACACTAAAGTTGAAAAGATAAGACTAGATAGCACAGGTTCTAATACGAGTACATCAACTGGCAGTGATGAAGAAAGTCTAATTTGTGTTTCAAGTGATGATCTTACTAGTGAAACGAAGTGTACCATTTTGCTTTCTTCATCGTCTTCATTGCAAAATATTAAACCAGGAATCGACCTGAGCACCACAATAACTGGGGATTTGGCATCATTACTGGGAGCTATAGAACAGCATGGTCCAATTTTTAGGAACTGCTAGCTACTTTTATACTTCCTTTTGTATTCATAGTTCTTATGGAATTACAGGTATTTTCATTATTTTATACTTTTCTTTTAATTTCTCCGCTTTAATTCACAATCAGTTGTTTACATTCTTTCATTAAATTATGCAAGAGTAAAATTATTGAGGCAATAAAATTTATTATTAAATGAGGCAATAAAAAGTCATGTATAAAACTATGATAGAATAAAATCAGAGTGGGTCCATAGCTCAAAGTGCTCGTTCTTGAAAATCTGGTTCTGGTTTTGGCTCTAATTCTGGATCTGGTTTTGGTTCCACCTCTGGTTCTGGATCTAGTTTAGGCTCAGGATCTGATACTGTAGAACTAGAATCAGTGTTACATGTCGTACCATCAACATCTTCGATTGTGGCCTCTAAATTTTCTTGTGAGTCTGATATGTTCTCTTCATGCAATGGTATAGTGCCGGAGTCTTCTTCTGGAACTATAGTTACTTCTGCTTTAATGTAAGAGTTACTAGTTTCCTGTTGCTCATCAGCTAGGTTGGTCATGTTTTCAGTTGGATCATCTTGTGTTGGAGATTCTTGTATAATTGTATTTTGAGATGGAGCAGCAGTGTCCTGTGATAAGTCATACATGAAATTCTATCAATTTAGTTTAGCTATTAATCTTTAAAAAAAAAATTCAGGCAATACTAGCTATAAAATGGAGTTTATTGGTTTCAGTCATTGCAAGTTAGTGATTTATGCTGACCTACTTTCATACCTGTCACTAACTTTGGCAAAAATTAAAAAAAATTCACAATTGTTAAAATAGATTTATTGTATGCAATTTTAATATAGCATAATATTTGCTCTTGCTTATTATTCACGCCCATAAAGATCACTAGCTGGTTCAATTGCACAATTCCTGATAGAATCTGGCCAACATGAATCGCTTAAAGTTCATTTGTTTCTCAGACAATATAAAATGTCGAAGTCATTAAAAAAATGTTTTTTATACAATAAGGAACTGTGGACCACATTAATTTATTCAGCTGTAGCCAATTTATTCTAATTAGTCTTAGTATCCATGATGCAACTAAGTATTAAAAAGTGGGTTTAGACTATATAGTCAAAAAGTAATAGGCATACTTTTTAGTGGTGAGTTAATTTCGAAGTAGTACTACAACCCATAGGTTACACTTCTTTTTTTTTTTTAATCAGAAGTACTAAGCGTTCAGTGTACAAACAACAATAATGGGAATGATTGCAGTAAATTAAAGGAAATTTGTTTCACTTCACAAAATTTACCTGAAGTAATTCAATTGCAGGTTCTCGACTAGGAGACTTGGGAGTGCTTGGTCCAAGAACAAATTTATCCATAGATTTGCATGGAATTGTGAAATGAAATTCCATTTTGCATTCATCAGTGATGGCTCCTCTGGAGATTTCAGATGGTGATCTCATGTGAACCAAGAGTCCTCGCTGAGTTATAGAAAAGTTACGCTGTGCAACTGCATCTGCTGCATCTACACAGTCCTCTTTACTGACCAGTTTTAGTTCAGGAAGAGTATAAATGCACACGTATCCATCACTCCCCATAATGCCTATGAAAGACTGACCTGGTAAGGGAAAGTCACATAAATGAGAAACAGGTGTTAAACACATTTCTAGTACTGGTTTAATGGAGAAGATTACCAGAAAACACTCATTCACTTAATACACTGTCTGTATCAATTATTCTTCAATCACGCAATAATTTCCACCTTGAATTATCAAATTTTTACTCTGTAAACAAAGTAATGCCCATACCTCCACTTCTGAGGAAATGTCCCGACTGCACATGATATTCGTCATTGTCAGATTGCTTTAATCGGAGTCTAAACTTTTTCTTTAGACTGGGAAGTCCTAAAACTTTGATAAAATCTTCTGTTACCACTACTATCCATTGACTCCCTTTGGAAGTATTCTGATGATAACTCAGCCTATCATTTATATCCAGAAGATAATGCTGATGATCCATAATGCCACAGAATATAACACTATAATTTTTCTTCACATTAAATTCCCTTTCTGTAAGCAAGCATTGGGATAAGATTTTTTTTTTCACATAGTAAATATAACTTCTTACCAATTGGCATTAGAATGGGAGATCTGTTTTCTCTGTGCTTGTTAGAAGGCATATCAATGCTAAATGCAAGAACACTTCCTTGATTGGTTCCCACCACAACACTATTGACAAGTGAATTTCCTGCATGGTAAAAAATTTCAATGAAATATTATAAAGCATCATACAGCTATATATGACCTTTGATCCCACATAGGATATTTTCAAGCCATACAATTGTAACTCATTTATAGGTCCACACTGTGGCAAATGTTGTGTTACGGTAGCAACTTATAGGCATACACAATACTCTAAAGGATTTCTATTATACCAAAAATTGCCAGGGAGATAACCAAACAACTTCAGATAAGTCAGTTTTGCAACAAAATACTCAAAAGAAAAGTAAGCAAATATTGTAAGGTATTTTTGCATTAAGTATGTAAATGAAATACTGCAATCTGTTAACTGTCTAAATTATTAAAAAATCCCATACAAATGAAGTCATACTACACATACCTGCTATATGATTAGGAGCAGAAAATGTAATTGTTTTGACAGAGTCTCTCCTAGGAGGTGCAGGAGTTACTGCTTCATGCAAAGACCTCGGTGATGCTCCAGTAGAACCAGTTGAACCTTGAATTCCAGCATTGTTTTTAACTTTTGTAGATGGTCGTGTGCTACCAGAACGAACTAAAGCAGGACGATACGATCTCTGAACACTCTGACCTCCACGCATACTCCTTCGTACATTTAAGCGTTTCAGAGATTGGCGAAACGATTTTCTAATACTTTGCATTCGAGACAGATGAGCACCTTCTTCCTCAGTCTCTTGATAAGTAGAACCAACATGAAGGGTGGTCATTTTCAAAATGTCAATGATTGCAAAGCCATAGATGCTCCCAATGCCAATCCTGTTGAAATATTATAAAATATTATATCAGTACTCCAACATAGTTATGTAAATGGTTTTATATTTTCCGTAATAGTAAACTAAATAATTGGTAAGTGATTCATACATACGTAAGTGCAATTAAATGTTACGTGTGCAGATAAGAATATTTGGTTACCATAAAGCTGCACATTATAAAGTAAGCTCCAGAATATTTATAACAAGCCAGAGACGGGAATTTGGCCATATTTTGCTACTCAAGATACTCAGAAAATATTAGGTGATTGATTTGTGTCTAGTAATTAATGTCAACCTGACACCTACCCCATAGTTGTCGTAGCAAATCAGTGCAATGGACAACCACACAGTTTCTATTAGGTCATGTAAGCTTGATCCTAATGCACCCTAATAGTATGAAGGGACATGATATTTTAATTTGATATTATTTTAATTATAAGATTTTTTGCCACATTATTATAGTAAATGTGATACAAATTACCACATAATCCAAGAGAAAAGATGAGGGTGGTACAAAGTGAGCATTAAAAGAAAACTATTGTATGGTGCCATGTCAAAGATCTTCAGGTGGTGTAATTTTAAGTCTGGCTGGGAGGAGAAACCAGACATTAAGTTTCCTTGGCAGCTTTAATGCATGAAATTTTTCCTGTCTACATTTTGGGTTGGAATTATTACGTAAATTGGATATAGTGACAAAAAACAACAACAACAACGAGCTCCACAACAAAAGTCAGTCAATATGGTTAAAATTAATAGTCACGTCATATAGCCAAACACACAGATGATTTGCAAGCTAATATTCCATTTTAAGGCTGGATAGCTCTTTATCACTGCTCTAGTACATTTTTAATGAGTAGTGTGATACTATTTTGGAGGAAAAATTAGTTGTTCAGGTAAGAATTCAAATCAACACGTTAGCTATTGATAAGATGTAACTACTGAAAAATAGATAGAATTGCTTTGTAAATTTATTATCTGTATAGTGTTCATTAGTGGCAACAAAACTTACAACTTCTGGTCCTTGGCTAATGACACAACTGTAATCATTACATTGGGGAATATAGAAATGCAAGAGGTAGGTTGATATCCTGGTCCACATTCAATACCATCTAGTCGCACTTCCATGGGTGCTTGCCAATTTCTGCCACGCTGCCTGGGATCCTCTCTCAAAATGGAGACACGATGTAGTGAGATTATGGCAGTTGCTGACTGGTTGTTCAAAGAGAAATGTAAGGCAGAACCTCCCACAAATCCTACCATAAGCTGGTCACCATAGAAACTTATGCAAGAAATTTGAACCTGATCATCGTCACTGCGAGGATCCCAAAAGCTCATCTGCTCACATAACATAATTGCATGGCATAGTGTGTGAGTGAAAACAACCATAAATATTTACCTGCTTTACATTGTGCTCATTCTCTGGACTGTAACCAAAGTCAGATTCAAGTGAACTAAAGAATGATGTCGTCTTTAGAATGTAGAGAAGTCGCATAGATACTATTAAACATCAATAAGGAAGACATGAATGAAGTAGTAAGAAATATAATTCGTTTACTGTATATGTATGACACTATAGACATGGCTGTACTCTTACAACTCTTTGTTTATTATGAATCCCTTTTATCATACATTTACCTGGCACTGTGTTGCCTCCATTAATTTTCATTAATAAACCTAGTTGTGCTGGGTCAATAGTAGTGAGAACGACATGGCAAATGAACTAGCCCAGTAAATGTACAAAATTCAATTAGACTTTACTGTATAGGTTGCCTTTACAAAGTACAGTGACAAACATAATTTATGTAAGCAAGATGAATATGTTACAATATGCATCCATATATCTGGAACAAACGAAACTGGTACATTAACCCCTCCTCCCACAAAAAAGAATTTGAGCGTTTTGTGTTCAAACATCCCTTGTGATAATAGCCTAATACCAACAATCTTGACTCATCCCTATATGGGTTGATAAAATTACATGTCCATATAGGAATGATTTCCTAACATTTCACTCACCAGTTCCTATGTCCCAAAATTTGATAGTACCATCTTCATGCCTAATTAATGAATGGCCATTATAATAATTTAGATTCCTTATCATATAAAATATACATTTTGGAATTCATAATGAAAAAATTCAACTCAATACTCATACTTAATAAACCATAAGCTATACTAACATAGTACACGCACCCAGTTAGCAGTAAATTCCTGGATTCAGTATCACTATTCTCAAGTAGACCTCCATCTATGGGCCAACTCCTATTCCTGCCAGTGTATATTGTATCCAACTGCACCCGACCAGCCTGACTAATTGTTTGCCAAACATCCTTGGGTATGTCTTCATAAACTTGCAGACACCTCACTGGAGAATTATGTATAGAATACAGATATGGCGGTCGTAGAAGTGGAAGTCTAGAGTATAACCAATAATAATTTCCTTCATAGTTGATTTGTTATACTTACTCTGGTAGACTTAGTTCTATGAAAAGAATTTCTTGCTCCAGTAACAAAATTAACACTCTGTTGCTCATAACTGACCCAGTTTCTTTGTCTCCATAGTTGACAATACCAGAGTCCTTATCAAGGTGAATGCCATCTAAAACATGCATGCCTGACAACCACACATGCATACACACACACATACATACATAACATCACCATACCATACTACATCGTCGTAAACGTTACCGCACCAGTGGAAAAGTGTTTTCAATAACCCAATAACAAAAATTAGTGGTGTAGCAGAAGAAAAGAAACAGAAAGAATAATAGGGTAGGAGAAAGAAGGGGAGACAGAGAGAGAGAGGAGAAGGAACAATTTACTCACCTTTTACTGGTGATGTCAGTTGCAGGGTGTGAACTTCTTCTCCATCCACAACAGAAATGCAGTGTCCATCCACTACTGATTGCGGTGAGCCCCCACTTACTACCAACAAATCGTCATCTGGCCATATTACTAACCTCATGTCTTGCACATACTCACTCCCTAATAAACAAATGATGTATCTATGAATGTTAAATTAAATCTGGCAGCAATAGCCTTACCATGAGGCTTCATTGTCTTGAATGGCTGCAGTGGATCAGCAACATTCCAGAACAGAAAAGAGCCATCTCCGTGAGTTGTCACAAATTGTGTTCCTTCAGAGTGCCAGCTAGTAGCTAGCAAATTCCCTATTTCATCAGACTTGTATGCACCGAAATATTTGATGGGCTTCCATGACAAAGCATCCCACAGTTCCAAATAGTTCCGTTGATATCCAATCAAAAGCTAAAATTTCAGCATCAAAATTTAGTCTTATGTCACCAGTAACATCACTACATACATTAATTTTATTGGTCTTAATATAATGCTGCACTTCTCAGGATTTTTATGCTAAATCATTTAGCTTTCTCACATTACATTTATTGCAGTAGCAAGTAACTAATTACAAAGAAAAAAAATGACATGTAAACCAATAAAATTTGCTGGACGTTCACAGAAACCTTATTTTTAATAACTCTAATACCTCCTTTAAATTTGCTGGGTTAATATCAAGAGTACAGACTTCACCAGGAACATCTCTTCCCTCGTACTTTAAACTAAAGCAAAAAATATTTTAGTAGCGAGATGAGATTATGTGAACTTATTACAATTATTTGCACTCTCAAACAAGAGCATAACTTACTATGCCCGAGCTCTGGACCAAGAAAGTACTTCAGGTGACATGCCATCAAATTCAGTATCCATAGGATAAGTGATGCCTCCAAGGGTGCCCACAAAGAGACAGTCACACCGTGGTGGTAAGCAGCAAGTAGTAATGGTCTTTGCACTAGTAACATAAGGAACTGAATGAGAATTACTACATTAATTCTGATGTTACTCACAGTCCACCTTGGAACTTGTAAGTACTTTTAAGGACCAGTCTTGCATTCCCCTGGCTGTCCACCATGCTCCACTTGTGCATGAGGTTGTTGGAGCACACGGTGATTAGAGATGGCTGCACAAATAAATAACACACTTTGAATAAAAACAACAACATTCTTTGATGTACAAACACCAAAATTGCCCAGTGCTTGAAAACCAACCAAACACCTGCACAGGCCAATCATCATGCCAGTGCCACAACATGAGCACAGTACATGTAAGATTCATGGATTTTAGCAAGCTTTAATGAATTTCGCATAGAATGCTGATGCAAGCAATAACATACACCAAAAGTAACATGGAATAATAGCAATGTGCAACCAGATTTCTAATCAAATCTCTGATACTGTCCAATTAATGAAATACATTATACAGGAAAAGTGGATGCCTTAGTAAATAAAATGGTGGTTACTAAACTGTAATCATTATCCTTTAGTTTAGAAGGTTCTTTTGGAGCCAAAACATATAAAATATATAAAAATTACACTACAAATTTTAATTAATATTATATTCAAACCTAATCTAAGTTAGAGAGTGCTATGCTTATTATTATGCTTTATGCTTTCCAGTTGTTTAGCACTTCATTTATATTTTTCCCCACAATAACTGGTGCTGCTTCATGTCACTTTACTGTGATGGTAATAGAAAATATCAACTGTTGCAACTCCCAGTCACTCCCTCTTAGAGTATCCGGACAGTAACTCACTGTGGGAATAACTACTCAACAAATTGGACCACACAATCGTTTTAATCAACATAGCAACAGACCTGGCTTGCAGTATGTAGTGTGGGGGGTGTCATGGTTACCACTCCGTGTAATTATGAAATCAAACCTACTTGTTTGCACACTCTGTGACTAAAATCACATGATAATTAGTTACATGCAAGTAGTA
>WLWI01005253.1_pt1 | contig 10830 bp, 9 predicted proteins | sample 6701501 | NCBI WGS metagenome assembly WLWI01 (sample SAMN12718690, study PRJNA515312) | sponge metagenome | isolation source: marine sponge | host: Mycale hentscheli | place: New Zealand: South Island, Marlborough, Capsize Point | collected 2014-11-01
CAAAAACGCGAGGGTCAAAGTACAAAATGACATACGTACGTCCAAACATATATACAAACAAACATCCCCGATTTTTTCATTTTTACCCCTGTAAGTGTCTCGCTCGCTACGCTCGCTCGCCAATAAAAGTAAACCTACACTTTCGGAGTTATTACTAGTAACTTGTTAGTTTACTCTCAAACATCCCTCTCCCCTGCTTTCTTTTAAATGCATTGAAACATCTATTCTATTAGGATATTTTGTCCCTCTGCCCTTCTTTCTTTTAAATACATTGAAACATCTATTCTATTAGGATATTTTGTCCCTCTGCCCTTCTTTCTTTTAAATACATTGAAACATCTATTCTATTAGGATATTTTGTCCCTCTCCCCTTCTTTCTTTTAAATAAATTGAAACTCCATTCTATCAGGATGTTTTATCCCTCTGCCTTTCTTTCTTTTAAATACATTGAAACATCTATTCTATTAGGGTATTTTGTCCCTCTCCCCTTCTTTCTTTTAAATAAATTGAAACTCCATTCTATCAGGATGTTTTATCCCTCTGCCTTTCTTTCTTTTAAATACATTGAAACATCTATTCTATTAGGATGTTTTTCTCCCCCCTCCCCCCCACCTTGCCCCCTTCCTTTTTTTTCTTGAATGTATACATTGGTACAGCTATTCTAGAGTAATTATACTTTTTCTTTTTCATTTTATGAAATACATCATTTCTTTTATAAGCTCATACATAACTACATTGTATATGTTCTAGCAATACTCTCATAATTTGTGTTTGTACATCTGTTTTTGTAGTAAGGTCATGACAAGACATGATACCCATTGTCACTTCTTGCATGAAGTGCAGCAGAATACTTTTTGTTTTTCTTTTAGGGTCTGTTCAGATATTTTTACGCATGCAGCATGGTACCATTCTCTACATTTATACATTTGATTATCAAGTTGCCATCATCTGGTAGTTGGCAACTGCAGTACAACTTGAGGTGTTCCATGTGTGGAGGTTTGATACGTCGCTTGATGCAACGTTCTGGAAAAGATGAAAGGTGCCTCATCTCAACACTTTTGAGTAAGTGTGCTCTCATATTGCTCTGGTCAAACACTACAGCTGCAGGATTCTTCCCCTCACAAACAGCTGTAGCAAAGGCAATGGCAAAAACACCACAGTCATTGGACCCACTTTGCCACTGGACATCATGATACAGAACTTTGATTGTGCTAGATCTGTGCTGACATAAACTCGCAATTATTTTCTTTGCTGCTCCGGGGAGTGTCATATGTAGACTGTTATATACATTTATGATAGTCTCTGAGTGGTTTAGAGGAGATGATACTGCTAGCCAGTTTATGTTCAAAATTTGAACAAATTCTCCTTGTTGTGCTTTCAAGGCCATTTTGGTTGCCATAATTGGGGACTGTAATGAACCCATTTTAGGATACTGCTTTTTTAAATTGTTTTGAAAAGCAGATATTATGGCATCATCTAGCCATGCACTTGAGTTGGGACTCAGCATGTCTTTGCGGAAATCATATAGCTGTACTCCACCAAACATGCACCACTTATCTGGGAATTGTGAGGTAGCAGTGAAATCATCAAGATCAATGAAATCTGATTTAGTTGTAGATTTTCTGTTTTTCATAGATGATGAATTCATATGACCAATTGAAGTGGACAGTGAACACTGCCCTGGCTTAGTGCTCACAGTTGAGCAACAATGCTTGAGGATGAAGGCTGCATTGTTGTGGCTATAGCAGTAGAAGTGCATGCTGAAAAAGTTGCTTGTGGTGATGATGAGGATGTTACTGTTTGAGGTGTCTCGGAATATTTAGCATTTGCCAATACGGAACTGTAAACTTTTAAGGATTTGATTGATGAGGACTTTGAATTCTTGGATGAAGAGATTTGTGATTTTGGAATTTGATCTGTTGGGAAAAGGCATGAAACCACAATGAACTTCATAGCATATGAAAGTAAATATAAATATTTGCTAAATATTAACCTGAAAAATATTCCTTCAGCAAACAACTACTATAATTTTTCTTTAAAACTTTTTTGCTGAGTGTTTGTAGTTGGTGGCGTCCCTTGGACAGCTTGGCATGGACCTGATAAGGACCTTTCCATTTTTCATCCAGCTTTACTCCCATACAGTGTGAATTCCTCATATTCTTTAAGAGAACTTTGGTACCAACTCTGAAATGCTGAAAATAAGAATTATTATGAAGTTGATTGTGAAATTGTATGAATTTTTTACCTTATGACTGTCATGTTTTGCATCATACTGGTGTTTTTGGCGTTCCTGTGCTGCACAGATGTTGTGATGTGCTTTATTATGAACTTTCTCTTTGATATCCAGTATAGTTCCCATGATATTCTGCAGATTAGGCAAGCTACATTCATGTTGTTTATTATGTTCTTCATTTGATGTGGCAGTTCGATGATCAACTGCCATTCGAGGATGACGATTAAACATTAGAAAAAATGGGGGCTGAACTTGGTAGAGTCATGTACACTGATTCTGTAAGCATACAAAGCTGCATCAATCTTCAAATCCCAGTCATTATTTGATGTTAGTAACTTTTGGAGAGTGTGAACAAGGGTTTGATTGGTCCTTTTATCTAATCCATTCGTCTGTGGATGATAAGTACTGCTGATGCGGTGTTCAATGTTGGTGAGCTCATACAAACATCTTGTAGAGAAAAATTATGAAAAAAAAAAAAATTTATTGAGTAAAATTAAAAGATTCATAATGCATATCCAGAAACTTCTTAAAATTGTGCAATTTAACAAGTGCATGAACACAGGTGAAGGTGAAAGTCTACTCATGCTATTAGTGGAGCCCAATTTGGACGCAAACCGAATGCGGATATTCCAAGTGGCACTTAAACTAAAGTGGCGCTTGTATTACAGTAATATGTGTCAATTTTTGTGAATGTGCCTGCTCATGCAACAAAACTTCACGGCACTAATTGCAGCATTTTGTCTATGGGTATTTTTTTGTTGAATTTTATAGAATGGTACATAAAAACTACTAGTAGTCCGGGTTAGAAATCCAGATTTTTTGGCCAACCTTGTATTTGTATGATTTTTTAAACTTATTTTGGTCAATTTATACCTGCTAAATCTAAATCTGATGAATGCCAGTTGCAAAAACTTGAGCATTTTTTGATAATCAAATTTTAAAATGTACCTTTTAGTTCTTATCTGACATAGCATTAATAATGACATCAAATTTTAATCTGCTGACTTTCTGTTTGTGCACTGTTATTTCCTTATATGGTAATTCCCATCACTTTGTGCTCAAATTGGTATTATAAGCTAGTTTAGAAACTAAAACATGGTACTTCGTTCAAGAAACAGTCGAAGTTAATGCTCAATTATCCTTAAAGTTAGACATTTAGGTAACAATAAAGTGTCTTATTTGTAAGGGAGAACAAAAAATAACCAGCACTTAAAGATTATTCAGAGCAAGAATCCAGAGTTTCTATGCAGCGAGTAAGTTTCATGGTGATGGCCTCAGTCATAAACTTCCAGAAGGTGAATTGCACTTCACATGCCTGTATTAGCTAGTACATATTGCTTGAAAAGTCATGTTGAGGTTACTTTAGGAAGTGCAAGATAGAAACAAGTAACTTGCTGAGTCCTAAAAAAACTCGAGAACGCTCATTAAAAGTCCTCAAAAATATTCCCTTAGGTACATGAAGAAGACGTGTGTAGAACTACTGGATGGAAGACAACATCCAAATATTCCAGTGAGTAGTCCCATTAGCACAATACGCCAAGTAATCTGGAGTTCTATGAAGTATTTTTTACAGAAAAAATGATTTCCAATTTGGCAAAATTGGGAAACTCAGGGAAAATGTGAAAATTTTAAATGGTCGCCATGAAACTGATCAGATCGAACAAATTATTTTCAGGTATTATATCTTGTATAGAATTCTTAGGTATGTAAAAAAATCATTCCTGATCCAAGTTGAGGCCAGATACATCGCAATAATTCCAAATGGATACATAAAAACTATTGACCATGAAGGAAATGTATTACATAGTAGAATTAATTTCTGATTGTATTTTTAGTTCAAGATATTGCAAAATTGAAATTATGCTTCTTCTGCTCAAATTAAATATATGATTTAGTCAGAGTTGTATATTGTGTTGCGCATAGTTTGAAAAGTGAGGTTCTCATGCAAGATATTAAAATATGTAATAGTATTTGTTTGTTTAATAAGTAACTACAGAGCTTTAGGAATGTTTATAAATCTTTATTTCAGAGTTGAAACAAAACACACACAGACGGGTCTACTTTAAGAAGATTCCCCAATGAATTACTCATTTTGTTTATATTTTTCTGCTTTCACTAAAGACTTCTTGTTATAGGTTTACACACTTTCATTTAATTATTGAGCTACTACATATGACATTTTTTTTGAGTGATTAATAATAATGTGTTGCCATCTTGGGGACTATCCGCAGTGCCGAATGGCTTACTTATTTATTTAATTTAGTTAGTTTACGTATGACATTTATTAACAATTCAGGAGACAGTGTAATGCCTCTGATTGCCAATCTTGATTGCCATTGGCTCTCCAAATTGCTCAACAGAGACAGCATTCTATTTTACTGGATGATGTCGACAGAACATATACATAGTAGGAAAATATTAATTCCATCTTGGTACAGGCTTGGCTGATTCCAATATAGCTGTTTTGGCAGCTGCTAAAAGCTGCAAGTTTATAGTGGGGTGAATGTATTTTATCAGTTTACTGGCAAAAGATAGCTATATATGTAATTCAGTGTTGTGAGTAGGTAAGTAGGCCCTGCTGGATGATGCTCACATTTTTTCTTGAATAGACATGAAATAACTTAGTGGAATAATTCTAGAATAATAAGGGTGTTTAGGAGAATAGTGAAGGAGAAATGAAAATATTCAGTTCACATAATCCTTACTTATAAAAAAAATCAACAGTGATTTTTTCTCTCTTTTTTTCTTGTACAACAAGGACATAAACATTTAGAATTGTGATTATAAGGTAGATCTTCATTACTTCATTAAAGCAGCTGGGTTTGTGTTGGCCACTTGGTTATACTTCCAAAAATAAAAAAAGGTTTGAAATACTGTGAGAGCTGTCAGCTAAGGCTTAGAGTCAGCAAGTCATCTGGAGAATAACGCTAAACGGTTTCTCGAACTTTTTTCAGCTGTAGCATAGCATGTTTTCTCCATTCTTCGAACATTTTTATGGGGATGTTCAAGATTTTTACCATTGAAATATACTACCAGCTGTTTTAGTGAGTCCCATCATTTGTATTGTAGTAGCATTATCTTTCTACATATTTGCTGCTGATTTTATAAAACAGTAAATCCAAGTCATAGCTATGTAACTCTATCGTGGGGAATAGCCTTTTTGATGGTACAGATTAAGAAGCAATGAATATTGAACAGTTGACAACAACATTGTTTAACTTCTACTCACTTAGGCAAAACTTGATTTAATAACCATCCACAAGCATTTTATTTACATGTGTGTGTGATGGAGTGGAATAATAGTCCTAATCAGCCAACAAAGCTTAACTATTGCTCTGACATCACCAAAAGGTGGAATTTGTTACTCAGACTGCAATAGATTGGATCAACCACAAAGTTACATCGTAATCACATCAAAGCTAAAATTATTGATACAGATTAAGAAAAGATGTAGTTTGCTACTTTATTCTCACTACATAAGAGATTTAAAAACAAAATATTCAACCATCTGGATAAATCAGGCCTTTTTGCTGATTTAGGCTTAGTAAACAGTACTAGCTGCTCACCACAGAAATAATAGAGGTAATTGGTTTTTAATATTTTTAGGGCATGCCTATAACTGATCACAATATCAGTGCAACACTGCACACAATACTGCACAGCTCCAAGCTACACTGCCAATATCAAACTGTGGGCCTAAATAACACTTGACTATAAAAACAAGTAGCTAAATACGTTAACAGTGATAATATCCAACTGTCCAATTCAATGGGGTAGAAATGATTGAGTTAGGATGGAAGATATGATGAGAATACAAAGAAAACACTAAAAAATAATGTAATGATAATAGTAAAGCCTATACCAATGAACATACTTGGACACACCTAAATATAGCTATAATCTCAACATTTATAGTAGAATTAATTATATAAGTTTAACGCATGCAACTTTAAACTGCTGTATCTAATATCATATTGCTCCACAGTTTGGTTGTGCAGATCTTATTATAATGTACCTTTTGCTTCACTTAATATATCGTAATTGATTGCTATATTTTCTGTGTTTCCAATATTTAAAACGAAATAACCTACCTAGATACTTCATTGACAAACTCCCTCCCTTGATCTGAAATAATCACTTCTGGTCATCCATAATGGCAGAACAACTTGAACAAAAAATTAGCCACACCAACAGCAGTTTTGTCAAAAAGAGGAGCGGCCTCTGGCCACTTCGAAAAGTAATCAGTCACTGTTGCAATATACTTATTGCCCCTTGGAGTTACAGGCAAAGGACCTGTAGACATGTGGACATAAATCCATGTAATACATATACAGTACGTAGATATTGGGTTTCATGAAAATACACAGCCATAAACTTTATTAAATTCTGAATGCAGTTTGGAAGTTTTGAGTCCAATAGCTAATGAGTTATAACCCATTTGAATTTATGTTATAACTTTAAATATAGGATTACAGGACATTCAAGATATAATAAAGAAGTAGGTATTGATGGATATATTACATAACTATTTTGCTAAAATTTGTGAAAGTAGCTATCCGCTTAAACAGCTTTAAAACTCCTAACTATTTTTTATCTGTATTTTTTTTTTTGTATTAATACTTTTTTTCAAGTCTGTCAGTAGCCAGACTGCTTGTGGTATAGTGTAGTCAGACTTCTTGGGGACAGGTTTATGCCAACTACATATACCAAGTTGTATGATGTAAAAAACAAAACAAGGTCAATCACCTGTAAAAATGAGATATTAAATTAACAAGTTATCTTGTTTGTTTGTCTGAGGCCACTAATAATTATATCAATGAGTAAGTTATACCTATCAAGTCAATGCCTATAGTTTTCCATACTGCTGTCACAGGAATTGGATGAAGTTCCGCCTTAGGCTTTCCTAATCGCTAATTTACTCTCTGGCACTTGTCACAGCTTTTGCAGTAGTTAATGACATATTCAGTCATGCCCTTCCTGGTGAATCTGAGGACTCTGAAGTTGCTACTAGCTTAAGACTGTCCTCCAGGCAAGTGCCACACTCATGTTCTACAGTTTATGATGTGAAGTGTATCTTCTGCCAGAAAAATACAAAATTTATCAGAGGACAGAAAACTCTGGAATCGTTGATACAGTGCAGAGAGTTGCGAGCGGACAGCAGCATCAGAAATGCAGCTATAAAGAAAATGGATGGCAGAATGCTTGCTATTGTGAGCAGGGATCTTGTGGCAGCCGAAGGTCACTATCACAGGTCTTGTTACAGATCATATACAAGACAGGAGAAAGTCACTGGCAGTGGAAGACATGCAGAAGACAGTGCAGATGAATATGAGAAAGCACTGAGTTACTCATATGATGAATTGTTCATGTTCATCAGAAATGAACTATTTGCAAATCCTAAGATTGTAGCAATGTCTGACCTTACATCCCATTTTGTTACAGCTATGAGAACTTGTGGCATTGATCAAGTGAAAGAGTCTTCAAAAAAGCACCTCCGCCGAAAGCTAGAAAGTGTATTTGGTCAGGCTCTACACATCTTCTCTGATGAGAAGGGAAAACTCTTCTTGTATCCTGACAACCTATCAATCACTGCACTTGCCCAGTCCAACATAGCACTGACAACAGAGCTGCAATCACTGAAGTCCCTTACGCACAACAATGCCATAACCACTGCAGCTTTGAAGATTAGAGCAGACTTAGAGCAGCATAGTAGTATGGGAGATAGCTTATTGTCAATGAATGGAAACTTTCTAAGTACAGAGCAAAGCTTCATGACAAGACTCTTTATGTGACTTGTGAGGAGGCTTGCTTCAGAATGACAGCAGAAAATTGGTTTGAAGTTGAAGAGCTCAGATCCAACCAAGAAGAAGCTGACACAAGGCTTATTTTGCATGCACTTCATGCATCAAAGACAGGATCTCAAGCTGTAATTGTAACAGCAGAAGATACAGATGTTATGATTATTTGCCTTGCCTTTAGCAGGAATATCCAATGCGGTTTGTATCAGAAATGTGGAACCAAGAATCGAACAAGATTCATTGACATCACCAAATTAAGCAATTTCCTGGGTTCCGATATCAGTGAGGCCCTCATTGGGTTGCACGCCTTCACTGGCTGTGATACAGTCAGTGCCTTTGCTGGCCATGGTAAGTTGAAGGCTCTAAAACTGTTGAAGAAGAACAAAGATTACATGGAGATTTTCAGTAAGCTTGGAGAATCATGGGAGCTAAGTGTAGAGCTTTCAAAAAAAGTAGAAAAATTTACCTGTCACCTGTATTCGACCACAACCAGCACTCCTGAGGTGAATACTCGATACCAGCTTTTTTGTGCCAAACGAGGAGAGGTAGAGTCAAGTCAGCTACCACCATGCAGGGATTGCTTACATATGCATGTCCTTCGTGCTAACTATCAAGCATCAATCTGGAGGCGTAGTCTGCAAACCTACCCAGACATACCAAACCCTGTAGGTTTTGGATGGACAACTGACGTTGACACCGGTAACCTCATCATTAAATGGATGAGTTCACCACCAGCTCCAGATACGGTTTTGGAACTGTTATCCTGCAAGTGCCAACGTTCTTGTGTACTCCCTAGCTGCCCCTGTCTCAATAATGGACTAGAATGTACCAACATGTGCAAGCTACAGACATGCAGCAACCAGAAGAAAGAAGATGAGCTTCAGTTAGACCTTCATGACTCTGATGATGATGATGCAGATGATTGAAACTATTGATATTTGTTTGTTTTCCTTTTGTAATAACAGTATTCTCATACACAATTATTTCTAATTAATTGTGGGCATGGTCTTGCACATAATTAATATATTTTGATTATGCAGTCAATATGAATTTAAATTTGGAAAAAAAATTAAGCAAATAGTCTTAAAAATGCTAGCACATAGTTGTAATGAAAAGAAAAATATGTGTTAATTTCACATGGTGATAACAAGTACTTAGCTACCACCTAGCAAGGGTTATCATATAAAAATTTAAACTTCAGAAACTGAAAAATTTAAATATCACAGTGAAAGTTTGCCCCCCCAAGTGGTACCAACGTGTAAAATTATGGGCTCTGGCTCATAGACTAATATCAGAACACCTGGTTTTTACTAAAAGGCTGGTGAAGTTGTAGGAGAGGTTTGGGGGGAAGAAGGTGTGAAAGCTATAGGGGGTTACTCCTGTAGAGTGTCTGCCAACCATGATGAGAAGGGTGAGCCCTTGTAGTGACAAGGATGCCCAACAACAACAGCAATGGAGAAAACACTTCACCAAAGTGCTCAATATCAGGGGTCAGTTTGAGGATGGGTACTGGAGTCTAGAGAGGTGGATGAGGCAAGCCCTCGTGTAATGAACACAGTACTTGGAAAGTTGAAGAATTGGGAAGGCAGCAGGTCATTTTAAGAAATACTTAAGGAAGAGGGCTGGAATGAGGAATGAGGACATTGGTGTCTATGCTTACAGACTAGCTGAGTGCAGTGTGGGAGGAGGGACGCATGCTACAGTGAGCTGCTTCTTTGGTGGAGGTTACAGTAAGCTTGCCCAAGACAAAGCTCATTGTGGTAGGGCTGGGCACGACTGATCAGTACAAGATTGTCTCTGCGCTTGATTGCAGTGGCCCAATACAGTTGATTTCTCTGGTGCTGTTGACTCTCCTGAAGCTCTCTGATAAAAAAAAAATCCAGTTCCCATATCTGGGCTTTTTATTGTCTGGAGAGGTGCTACCATTTCACAAAGGGCCATTGAATGTAGGATGTGTGGCACAACGTTCAGTACAACAGAGCTATCTCAGATACACAAGTGCTGTGGTGAACGCAGCCAGCCAGTGCAGGAACAGCGGGGAGCTTAGCCAGACCCATACCAATTGCTATGGTCTGGCTACACGAGACTAGTATTAAAGAGTGTAGATGGTCAAGGTATCCACAAGAAGAAAATCCTCAGTAGCAGTAGCTAGCTCACTTTGTTACCTCCAGCAGGAGGGCCATGTGGCCCATGGTATTGGTATGTCCAAGGTCCAGGTGTGTGTGTGGGTGTGGGTGTGTGTGCTGTGTGTGCGTGTGTGTCAGGTCTATTTATAGAAAATTAAATAAGAGCTATTTATGCTTAACCTTACTGGCATGAATTATATTATGTCATTTTTAAGAATTGAAATGCTTCAGTAAATAAATTACTTTAAATTATAGTGCAGCAAAGGGAGCTGAGATTAACAAAATTTGCTGTAGTTAAAAGCAACATGCATGTACAGTAGAACCTCGCTTATCCGGACCCCGAAGTTACGGGCACCTCAATCAACCGGGCAGCACTATTTGAGGAAGTTGAATTATTATGGGCGGGGCTACGGGTATACGCACGCGCGTAAATCTGAGATTTGCAGCTGGGAAGATGGCAACTAAGCCGGGTAGGAAGAGAAAGGTGATAACGTTGGAGAGCAAAATTAAAATAATTGAAGAACTAACGAAAGGCAAGTCACAGAGGTTAGTTTCAAATATTTTTGAAGTTCCGAAGTCTACCGTAGCAGATATTTGGAAGCTACGAGAGAAAATACAGCTTCATGTTTCTTCTAGTGATAATCCATCCCTTGCAAAGAAACGCTGCATTATA
>WLWI01005254.1_pt1 | contig 10830 bp, 4 predicted proteins | sample 6701501 | NCBI WGS metagenome assembly WLWI01 (sample SAMN12718690, study PRJNA515312) | sponge metagenome | isolation source: marine sponge | host: Mycale hentscheli | place: New Zealand: South Island, Marlborough, Capsize Point | collected 2014-11-01
AAAAACAGTTATTTTTCAAAAAGGGTATAGTACTTTTAAATTTCCAAAAAAAGAAGGTGAACAAAAACCCTTACTATTACTTTAAAATACGAGTAAAGTGAATGTAAAAAAAAATGAAAATACTCAAAGTACTCAATATAGTTTTGCCACAGTACAGTCCCCCCCCCCCCCCCCCCTTCGTTTGTGCATACATACTCATATTCTGTTAGTAACACCTAAGTTCATTTAAAATTTGTTTTTTTCCCCTTCTAATTATGCATTGAAACTATTTTGAAATAATATTTAATAAATAGAACTCCATCGGGTTCCATCTTAGGAAGTTTAGGCTCCACCGTGAACCCAATGGTCTCGTATTCATACGCACACTGGACAATGAACCTACAAGGCGAGTATGAAAAAGTACAGCATGTAATGATATCACATGCTTTATTAAACGTCTCATCAAGGTCTTCTGTTTAGCTCATCAAAGTTGTGTTAATATCATTTGCTGTCGTGAATATGAACCTCTAAGGTGATGAAGGTTGCGCAGAGTGCATCTATATGGGGATGATGAGGTAGTTGTTGATACCCCAGGGAAGTCTGACAAAAGATGTGAAAAATTCCATGGTAACTAATAGGCTTGTTGAGGTGAGTAAACTATGTGGTGGATCAGACTGCTCCGGAAATTGAGAGGGATACACTGAGCGGTATCAGCTAGCAGGCCTGGAGTCTTGTGCTCGACATAATTATTTTTTCCAATCATGCTCTAATAGTGGATAATTGGGAGTTGAAAGGTCCGATTGAGATTGGCAGAAGGTCAATGACTTTGAAAACTTGAAGATATTTTAGAGGAAGTATTGTTATTTGATATTTACATAAGCTGTCTATTACTTGGAATCTAAGAATCTAAGGAGAATTTGGTAGAAAAGTTTCAGCTGCATGGAATTTATTTATTTTATTTTATTATTATTTTTTTTTAAATCGCTGGGTAAGTAATTTTTCACTTATGAGGTGGTGCCACCATGCCATGAGATTTCTGTAAGACAGGAAGTTTCCAGTGAGCACATGGCATGTGCTGTAGCAACAGGTGACATATAAATGAATGTGTGTCATTTAGGGCATGTCAACAGTTTTGCCAAGTCCATGCTTGTTGGATTTAACGAATACAGTGTGGTCTCACATAACATTCTCAAGTCTTACCAAAGGCTACATATAATTATTTAGATGCTGCTTTAAAAAAAAAAAAAAAAAAAAAAAAAAAAAAAATATAAAAAAAAAAAAAAAAAAAAAAAAAAAAAAAAAAAAAAAAAAAAAAAAAAAAAAAAAAAAAAAAAGGAAAAGAAAAGCCACAGGAGGTAGTGAGGTTAAACACATGTGTCCCATGTATGGGGTCTGTGCTGGGTGGTATGGACTAATCAATAAGGAGTTCAATAAGTGCATGAACTCTGATATTTCTATGGCAAAAATCAATTAATTTTTTTACTTTTCAAAATAGCTTTCTACAAGAAATAAATTCAAAGTTCCGTTCTATGTGCATATCTGCAGCAGGGAAGGTACATTGTCGGAATATTGAAATGATCAAGGAAATAGATTGGACTTATGAAATGCTGGAAATGCGGTGGGAGTGTAGGAGTAGTTTCAACTTAACGAGTCCATTAGTGTCAGAGACACGTTGCAGGAGGTGCTTTAAAGCTTTGAGGGAACGGCAATATGATTTCAGTGTTGCAAACTGGCAGTGAGACCTTGTTTGAAGTTGCAGGATGGGTTATGCAGACATTGTGAGGAACAGTGCTGCTTGGGGCAAGGGGGTGGGGCAAGGGGGAGGGTGTAGAAAGGGTAGGCAATAAGAGGGTGAGATGAGAGGAAGGGTGGGGTTAGAGGAAGAAGAGTAATTTCTTACAATGTTTCATCACTCTTTTGGAGCTAAGATTTGTGATCCTATGCTTGTGATGAGTGTGTTGCTTGGTGTTCATTAATTTAGTGCACAGGTACGTTGTATTCTTCAAGAGCATGCATGCGTACAGCTCTTTGCGGAGTATTATATAGTACACATGATCATAGTGGAAGTAAGGACTGGAAGATGGTTGACTTTGTAGCGTTGATTCTGCCTAGATAGATGGAGCAATGTTTGGAGTCCTCATTTCCTATCTGGACTCTATTCTCTGTCCTCCCTTTGAAAATTTATAAAATAATTTAATTTTGGAATAATTCGAGGGAATGGTAAATTACTAACGACAGTTTGAGGAAAGCTTAACACAAAAACAATTTTTTTGAACGGTACTAAACAAATACAATTTAGCAAGAAAATTGGGTTAGCTCAGACAGCTAACTATAGTCACTTATTTCATATGCACTGAGGTCAAAAAGACTCCAAATTCATTGGAATAATAACGAGACACAAAATACATATGCCTTTATTTTGGTGGCATACACACGTAGTATCATTTGGTGATTACATTCATAAATTTTCCCATCATTCTCCGAACACACTCACACAAGATATGTAATACCTTTAGAATTAGCATTTATTTTGCATTCATGTGTTTGATTGTCTGGTGCATTACTGCTGCCTTCTCTCCCAAACAGGTAAGCCTGTGGTTTACTCAGCTCAGGGCAATGGTGGATGGCTACAATGCAGCTGGACACACGGACATGGACTACCATGACTTCTTGTGAGTGTAGTCTGGTAAAGCCAAGTGGGCTGGGATTTAGTCAAAACTACCTGCTCTGTATCTGAGCGGAGTAATTGAGGTCTAGGATATCAATGGTGAGATTCGTATGGATGTAGGTGGTACAACATCTAATGGTACGTATGTAAGAACGAACTAAGCAAACTGAATGGGTAAATGTAGAGCACGTTGATACAGACTGACAAAAATATTTGTCTCGTGTGGTGTGTAATCGTGATGTTGAATGAATCATATTGGCCACATGGTTGTGCAAATGCTGGACTAACGTGATGACAATAATGATTATGATGATGTTGATGGTAATGATGTTAATGATGATGAATTGATGGTGATGATAATGATGGTGGTGATGATCAGCAAGGGGAGACAATCTTCACCTTATTTAGTTAAGGTGACTCTTTCAATCCATATAATTGTAGTTGTTATGGTTAGATTGGTATCATCTTAAAAACATTCCCACAGCTTGTTGATACCAAAATGATGAGTTACGTACAAGTCGGCTCAAGGTTTGGCAGTGTTTTTGAAAGTAAAGTTGCTCATGTGAGAGAAGAACTTCAAGGCTTTGAATTTAGTGAATATTTCGAGCAGATGCCAACTGTTTGTTGTTGGGGGAGCGTTTGTAAGAGGCACTTTCAAGAACCTGTATGGCCAGCTTTAATTAGGTAGAAAATATGCTTCCAAAAATGGAATCAAAATGTGTTGGTCTTGTCTTAGTGAATGCCTGCTGTGGAGATTGTTATATAAGACAGTCAGCCAAGCCTCTTTATCTTATACTTGAGAAATTTCTATTATATATATTTCTTTCTTTATTTCTGTATATTATTTACTTATAGTAAGTGCATTATGAGAGATAATTTGTTTTTTCAAATAAAATAAATGAAGACTTTACTTCTATAATTAAGTATTATTTAAGTCTACAGGGATGAAATGAGCAAAAAATACACACATAAGGTAGCTATTGTAACTTTGTTTATTTGTGATCCAGTTTCTCAGTTTCGCTTCTTATTCTGAATAGCCTCTAGTTTTTACATCTTCCCCTTGCTTGCTAAACGCAGGATGCTTCAGCTGGGAGGAGATCTGGAAGACCTGGAGTCAGCCTTGGGAGGGGGGCAGACCTCGTTAAGCCGCCGTCGAGTGGTTGGTTCCGGGTCTTGTTCGGCGCTGGTGATGCTTCTCCCCCAACACAAGGACCTGTATGTGGCTCACGACACTTGGAGTGGATACAACTCTATGCTTAGAATCTTCAAGAGGTACAACCTTCGCTTTGCAGTCTCCAGTGACCAGCTAGGTATGCGTACATGCCTTGGTAGTATTACAGTTGAGGATATGTTTAAACTTATTTTTGTGTGTGGCTGCATGATTGAAGTATAGCTCAGTAATCTCCCTAGTATAGCTCAGTAATCCCCCTATTAATATTTACTACAGATATTTAGTTTTGTTCCTTGAACCAATTTGTGTAAATTAGAGTGAATTTGTTTCGTTCTCCACGGCATCAATTGAAATCCAATTCACAGTATTTACATGTGTATATATTTGTACCGTGGTACGTTCAAACTGTCCAATCAGATTGCTCAATATATAATAATGTATATATTTCATACCCACCTCCTAGGAGGTGAATAAGTAAACCATCCAATCAAAATTAGTTTTCAAGAGCCATGGTACAAGTAGGTTGCACCACTCCGCGTTCGGTCGGTATGGGATTTATATTATCCTCGGGCCTTTGGCCCTCAATTGTGTAAATCCCATACCAACCTCCACGTTGTAGTGTAACCTATACATATAGCAGCAGGTTTGCTTGCTGTATTTCTCCTGAAAGCTTCCACTCCATTGTTGCAAAGATATCCAACACCATTTAGCACACTAATGGAGAATTAGTTACCAAATCAACCTATGAGCATTACAGGTCATCTGCATCATTTGATGATACTCTATCACATTCAAACACATCCATTGATTTTATGTCACTTAGAAGCAAACATCCTCCGAACAAAATAAGAAAAAAACAATAGCAAGCTAGAGTCATAATTGAGGCTTTAATGACTGAATTTTCTATTTTATTTGTTAAATTCTTCCAAGTAGACATAACTGTGATGCTAAATTCCCTGCATTCTTCTCACTAAAAACTTTCCTGTATTTATGTAGCTTCTTTTTTTCTTTTCTTATTTGCTTCAGAGGGTGTTAGCAACGAATGCTTTAAAATTATTATTAAGTACCAAGGACAAACTGGGACAATATCTTTAAGAAACTTGAAGAAAACTAAACAATTAAATGGCCACGCTTTTACTCTCTACCCAATATACGTAAAAGAAGCGATATTATACCAAACACGTGTGTGATATAAGCATTTGAAAAAAAATTTCATTGTACTAGAATATATTCTGCTTTCTTCACTACCATTAAAATATTTCTTTCTTTCTTTTTTTTGTGGGCGTCTTCCTTTCCCTCTCTCTTATGCCATTACATGCAATTACAGACTCACGCAATGTAAATGATAAGTAAATTAGAAACACTGACAATCAGTTAATATTGCTAATGCTCTTGATGTTTGAATTGTATGTATTCTGTAAAAAAAATTAAAAATTATAACTAATTATTTCTTTTTGTTTTTTCAGACACGGTTGTTCCAGGCAGTATTCAAGTGTTCTCATCTTACCCAGGAGTGATCCACAGTGGAGACGACTACTACCTCATCAACACTGGGCTGGTGAGATTGCAATAACATGCTCTGAAAGATGTTTTATGTCTTACTTTACATTTGTTGTACTTTTCTTTTTCGTTTTTTTTGTGGGTTTTTTTTTTTTTTTGTGTGTGTGTGTTTGTTTTGTTTTGTTTTTTACTCTCCATGTTTTAATTGTAATTCTACTACAAGTAAATCTGCCAGAATGTTGGAAGGATGTTTGATCATGAGGTCTAAGGGAGCCAGTAAGACAAGAGACTCACAGCTTACACGTATTACCTAGTAACTTGGATGTTTTGACTTTCTCGTCAGTTAGTCTTCACAAGACATGACATCTGTGTTTAGCCACAGCTGTCAGGAGTACAGCTATGTCTTCAACACATGTCAAAGCTGATGTAAATGAACTAGATTTTTTTATTTTGCCACGTAATTTGAATGATCTGTTGAATGCTGCTAGCAGAGTTATGTATCGGGACACGTTTTATGTATTAAAGTATGCAAGAACTTGTGTAGCCTTTTTAATTTTTGTTTCTTTTCATCTCCTTGCCTCCGAACACGTGTGAAGTACAAGGGAGGAATGTAATTGTGGCTTGTGTGATTCTTTTTGAAGTGTTTGTTTCTTTGGAATTCCTAACATTGTACATGCCGGTTTTGATGTATGTCATCATTTCACTCAGGTAACCATGGAGACCACCATTGGCAACTCGAATTCTGACCTCTGGAAGTATGTGACAGCTGACAATCTGTTTGAGCCCGTGCGAGTCATGCTGGCCAATAGACTGGCCACCAATGGCGAGGAGTGGACGTCTTACTTCACTGCCAACAACATGGGAACGTGAGTTGAGTTTACATGTTCCAGTTCGGTTCTCAAATGTCAGCATATGTAGATTATAATAATACACTAGCAGTTTTATCAGTTTTATCAGCCAAATATAATAATGTTTAATTATTAAAACTGAGAAAAATTGTATTATAATTTCAGCCGAATCATATGTAGATTAGTTAGGTCTGTATTGAAATGTGTGGTGTATGTGTATATGTGTGTATATGTGTGGTGTGTGTATATGTGTGGTGTGATTGTGTGTGTGTGTGAGTGTGTGTGTGTGTGAGTGTGTGTGTGTCACTGGAGCCAGAAAGTCCTGTCTATAGCCTTGATGATAAGTAGTTTCCATAGTCGTCAAGTAAGACACAACACAAGTCAACGGATTTACGTTCTTGGGTAGTCAAGGAGAAGGATGTGCTGGTATACCCCCCAAACATAGCTCCTGTAATCTAATTAACTACATAAACATTGGATGTAAGTGACTTCCTCGACTCTAGTAGCTGGCAGGATTTCCCTACCCTTTCATGCCAGAAGATCTGGGAAGATCTGTTCTATTATTTGCAGTACATGCATTCTTTCCATTAAAAATCGAGTTGGAATTTATAATCAACTTTGAAAGTGTAGTTCTGTTCCTTAATTTCAACACAAAGGAAGGATAATTTGTTTTTGTGAATGCATGTATGAGTGCGGGTTCACGAGTGGTTGAGCGCCTGCTGGCACACTGTTGTGTGTGTGTGTGTGTGTGTGTGTGTTTAGTGTGAGCAAGAGAGAGTAGTAGACTTCAAAAATGAATTAGAATAAAAGCAACAAAAGCTGTCTGTCTCATAGAAACATGGATTGCAAGATCCTCCACTGCTTGCTCAATAGAATAAATCATTTCATTCTACATGGCATTCATTTCAGTTGATGTGCTGTCAATCTACATACCTACACCACTGCAAGTCCTTGCAGGTCTTTTAAAAAGGCCGTTCTAGCCTTTGCTTTGGTAGAAAGAGTGTTTTAACTCGTTGCCAGCTGAATTAGTCGGGTTCATTTGGATGGCATCTGAGGATGAGAAAAACAGGAGTGGCCATGGGCGGAAAAGTGCGCATTGCCAATCATACTGTACTGGATTGTCGCAGTTGCTATTGTGTAATTATATCCTGCATACAACTATAATTGACTGCTAATGTATTGAACATAACTATAACAATAAATTGATGGGATAATACTATCGATTGATAAGGACGATTGTTCAGTCTTTGCATAGTTCTACAACACTTGAGGATTGAAACGTGAAACAAGAATAGTGCGATGTGATGCTTTGCGGAGAATTGAAATTGAGTATTAATCCATTTGCTGTTTGTGTGGGAGCAAGAAGAAGCCAAAGTTGGCTGTTCCTGCTCCCTTCCTCCCTCCTTCTCACTCTCTCACTCACACTGGTGGGGTCGTGTTTGGTAATTTGTCAGGGACGGGCAAGAAGGTGATGTCAACCAGTTTGTAGTTTGCTGCGTTTTGTTCAAGTACTAAGTTTCACAGATTTGCTTTTTGTTATCGTGCATATTTTGTTGCAGTTACAATAACCAGTGGATGGTGGTGGACTATAAGCTATTTGTAGCTGGAGCCGGCCAGCTCCAGGATGGGCTGCTGTGGATTGCTGAACAAATACCGTAAGTGGTAGGAAGTAAACCCAGTTAATAATGGATTTTTTTCCCCTCCGTCGAATAGTCGAGCCCTTTTGTATTTAAACAAACACACCCATGGGGTATCATTGTTGTCAGGGATGACATCACAGTCATCACGATCACTTCCTAGCCACACTAAATAATCGTGGGTAGGATGGGTGGGTGGGGTCTACAAAAATATTACCAATCATTTCAGTATTTCATTTTTTAAAGTTATTATTTACTGTTATTATTTAGTTATCCTGAGCTAGGGTTCTCATTTCTGAGGGTTGCACTATTTTTAGTCCCTCACATCATACACACGAGCAAACTATGAGACATCCTTCATATATTAGCAATTGTTTGCAGTTCTGGATTGAATTGAAAGTGTTCGCTGTTGTTGACCTACATTATTGTAAACACACTTCGTGTCATTTCAGGCGTCCCTCTGCTACCTTGCAATAATGCAAGCATAATTTAGATACAAGCCAGTCATTATAAATTAATTTAAACTAAACCCAGATTAGGAAATACAGCAATTCTGAAAGTTTCCCTGTGTCCAAGTTAAACAGAAATTAAGCACCGCAAATTAAGTTACAAGATTTTTTTGTTGTTGTTGGTTTTTTTCTATATAAAATTACTGGGGATAGGATAATTCAATGTATAGCCTCATCAGGAGGACCTTCAGCAAAGAGTAAACAGAGGTAGAAGTCAATTCTCTCAAATATTACTGTACTGCAAAATTAAGGATTGGCTAAATGATTATAATATACAGTGGTATTTGGAGATATAATAGCACAGATAACTGTGGTATTTGGGATTAATAGCATGAGTGGAATGAGAAAATTTTCACGAGACAAAGCCGAGTGAAATTTCTCGTGGCACGAGTGCTATTTATCCAAATACCACAGTTTTCCATGCTATCATATTTTAATACCATAGCCAAAGATAACAGTTCTTTTCTGCAGCTAAGAAAACCATAATCTTGTATTATCTTTTCGTCAAAGAAATTTTTCATTCCGGTTCCGCCATTATTCATACCGTTGCTAAATAACGCTTCCCTGGAATTTCGCCGTGACATTACCTAGCAGATAAAAGTGTGGCAAGGTCTCAAAGAGATCGCCGTGAGATCACTATTTCAGTGTTCCACTGCTGTGGTATTTCAAAATAATACCACACTTTTTTTTGTATTGAAAAATGACTCTGGGTTGGGCTATGGTATTATGAGTTAGTAACTCTAATCCAAAGACTCTGTGCATTGTACCAATACTATACAACCATTCCCAGAATGCATTATGAATAGGGACGTGGTCACGTGTACGCAGGTCTATCTCTATCTCTACAAGAGTGATTGTTGTGGTATCAGCTGAAGTTGTAAACAAACCCAACACAAATGAGTTACCACATAGTAGAACAACTCAATAGCATCATTACAATGGTCTGGTGAGGCGGAACATGGAGCACCTCTCATCCATTGTTGGCTTTCTTCATTGGTGTGTATGTTAACTGAAATAATATTTAATTTGGAGCTCTGGAGATAGCTGAATGGCTTACTGAAGCTGGGTTAACAAGTTACAGCAACTAATTGTTAGTGATATGGATATAATACATCTAAAGGGAGGGGGGGGTGGGGGACGACAAATTGCCAGCAATGCATAATTCGCTCCATGTAGCAGTCCCTCGTCATGGTGCATTAAGGTTCCACCTCAGCTGATGATGTCGAGAATTGAAATACTTGATTTTATTAATCGCTTTCATTGCATAAAAACTTCCAATTTTTTTCAATTTAAAGTCACAATAGGAGATAAGGATGTAGATAAATAACAGTGCAATTGATAGTCGGTCAAGCCAGGATTATTTCTTTCTGAATTGGATTGCGATGTTATGTAGGTGTGATGGAATGCACAAGAATCACTGTGTTCACATCTCCTGTTGTTCTCTCTCCCCCCCTCCTCCAGTACAGTTTATTCAACACATTGCATCGTATTGTTGACCTGGCCGGCAACCAATACTGCTGAGGCGAGCTAATTGAAAGATGAAATCTGCATGCTGCAGGCATAGTTATGCCATAAAAAGTGACCCAAGTATAACTGGTTTGTAAGAGGAGCAAAAACCATCAATCAAGCAAGATTAATGGGCTGCAAATAAGGTGCCAGTGTATATTGATACTTAGTGCAGCAGTGATGTGTGCATAGTGAAAGGTGATCCCTTGTTTTCACATACTAGCAACCCACCAATGGAGTCATTACTATTATATATAGTGATTTGTAAACCATCTGTGCATAACAAGAGAGAAGGAGTCTTGCCAGTGTTTTTTCTGGTACTGTACAGTAACTTGAACGGTTTCTTGTGATCTTTTGAGCTTAATAGATGTGATGAAGTAAAGAACTTGGTTGAGGTGTGAGATGAATCACTACAACTCACTAAGCTGGGCTGGAGCTACGTGTACAGCCATTCAAAGGCTCTCTCTGGGAGAAACGTTACCAGGACACATGCCCACTTTGTATGAGTTTGACAGACGTGTAATTCCTGAAAGAATTGGTGTGTCAACACTTGCAGAACAAGACCAGGGGTGTCTTGTTGTTGTGATACAGCAGAACAAGACCAGGGGTGTCTTGTTGTTGTGCCAGGGGTGTCTTGTTGTTGTGCCAGGGGTGTCTTGTTGTTGTGATACAGCAGAACAAGACTTGTCTTGTTGTTGTGATACCAGCATAATTATGGGATGGATCTTTTCTTATTCAATATGTTAATAGGAAGGACCATTACTTGTTGTTGATAAGTGTTGCTGGCTGTTTATGGCTAGCATTTTTGTGTAAACACATATATCTACTTCTGTATGTTTAGTGGTAGAGATAACTCCATTAGCTTTTTAGTGCTAATTGTGTGTGTGCCTAATGAAGTTCGCCTTTTCTTTCCTTCCTTCCCCCCCCCCCCCCCCCTCTTCTTTTTTCTTTTTTTCTTCTCTTCCCTGTATCCCAGTATTGAAGTGAATTTTCCGGCGATTCTCTCTCTGTT
>WLWI01005255.1_pt1 | contig 10829 bp, 8 predicted proteins | sample 6701501 | NCBI WGS metagenome assembly WLWI01 (sample SAMN12718690, study PRJNA515312) | sponge metagenome | isolation source: marine sponge | host: Mycale hentscheli | place: New Zealand: South Island, Marlborough, Capsize Point | collected 2014-11-01
GAGATTGCAAAATGTATACTATGTAAGCTACTGAAAGTTTTAGCGCGCTACGCGCTCTGTAACTGTAATAACAGAGCTGGAAAGAGCTTGTCACGAATTCGTGACAGCCGTATTCTCTTGACGCACCTGGTGTGTCACAGATTCGTGACCATCGTACGCACGCGTTAAGTTACGGCGGTCACAAATTCGTGACGATCGTACGCAAAGGGTTAACTTCGTACTAAAATATTTAAATGACTAAAATACTATGCAAACAGTATTTCAGCTTTATCCATGACAAAAGGGGGCCATTTAAAGGTGTTTCTTGAGTTGTTTTTTTTTTCCCCTGAGGAAACCAGAATACAAGGCACTATAAAATCTTTATCATTCTCTCCTGACAAGCACCTCTTCTTCAGGCCAATAGTGTCACCTGATTCTGCTGAAAATTTTTCTATATTTTTCCTGTCTCTCCATAAGCCTGAAATTGTGGACTTTCCTAAGCCAAACTCCTGAGCAACTCCAACTAAAATATTCCTTGGTCTATTATTCTTCCTAATAGTACGGCACGTAAGTTGCCCATTCAAAAATGTATGGGAAAAATCGCTGTTCAATTGAAATCGCACGGGGAAAGTGAAATAGCGCGTAACTAATTAAAATACCTCGGTAGCTAAGTGGAAACTAAGTGAAATACCTCGGTAGTTAAGTGAAATAGTACGGGTAAGTGCGCACACGTAGAATGTTAACCTTGGAAACATACAGTTCCAGTAGTTTCTAGTTGGAGACAATGTCCTTCTTTACCACAGAACCTCTACCTGTATTAGACGGAATGTTTTACAACAGATTAGGAGTCGTACGATGAAAACAAAGTTCCAGCGGAAGCTAATCCTGAATAAGGGGATAGTGAGTGAATGATACAGTGTAGCTACAATTGAAAAAGACTTTTAAAAAAGCTGGCCTACTATTAGCGAGTGATAGCACAGGTAACCTGTGCTATTAGGGTTCAATAGCACTCGTAAAGCAATTGAAATAACACTCGGCTTCGCATCGTGCTATTACGCACACAAATAATAAGCTTCTTCTGATAGCAACTCTTTTGCCTATTTACTGAAATTCCACCAAAAAAACCCCCCAAAAAACCACCGTGTACCCATAGCGATGCCTTTTCGCCGGTCGGTTAATTCGGTTGTCTGATGTTCGGATCTACGAGGTTCTACTGTATGTACGTATGCACATATACATATATTATGTATGTATCTAAGCACTATACAGGCAAGTAATGTAAATAAAAAAAAGAAAAAAAAGATTTTAGCTTCAGGATGACATCAAGCGATTTGGTGTTTCTCTATGCCGCCACCCCAAGTAAGACTATATAAGCACATATTGTGTGTGTGTGTGTGTGTGTGTGTGCATGGGTATGTAGAGATGCCAGTAACACTGTTCAATGGAGGGGAAAACATATTCTAACCACACCCACTTGGTGACCTTACAACGTGTGTTGCCGACAGGCTTAATTACCCTCATTTGCACTCACAGTGAATCAACTGCCATGCTCCAGTGTTTCCCAGGAGGTTGGCTTCATTGATAATAGGCATGACTTTCTCTTTCTCTTTAGAAAATATGCGTAGGTCAGCGACCTAAAGAACACCAAGGACAAAAAAACAAAAACAAAACAAAAAAACACTTGAAATGTACTCAAATATTTAAGATAGTTCAACATAGCCAATACATGTTTAATTAAAACTTGACCCCATGCATTGATTTCTTGCTGAAATCCTCCCCTCATTATTATCACTATTATGATTGTTATTTAATAAATTTCCCCTAACACCCAACTACATCGCTCCATGCCTCTCCCAGGCTTCTGTCTAGACATTATAACCTGTCTACCTCAGGGCCGCTAAGCCAAGCTGGGTGAAGGGACAACACCATGCCAGAACTAGGAGAGTTCAATATCGAACCATATGAACAGAACAGGTCAACTGCAAGACTTTTGGATAAACACTCAACTACTTTAATTCAAGCGTGCCCATCAGATATGCCCATCACTAAATAATAATAGAAACTTGTAGCTAATACTTCCTTTTAGTTGTACAGTGAAAATGAAATTAAAGAGGAGCTCATCTTTGGGTTAACATATTACCTGTCAAGACCTCTGTATGAATACAAACTAGGATCACACTTTCCAAGGTAAAGAATGTTATATAGCATATGATCAGAGGTGACCAGACTAGAGGGCAGCAGGATAGGACAGGATTGAGTGTAGCATAACCCGGTCTTCTATGCTGAATAACATCTTATGCCAAAGCTTTTGGTACCATGACTTTATTATTTTTTCCCTCACCAGGAAACCTCTAGCAAACCATAGCAGTTTATGCAACTCTTATCTTTGGTCAACCACACCACCTATCTCAATCTAATGTGTTGTTATAGTCAAGTGCAGCTTACTGCATATTATAGTGTTGGACAAGTGAAAAACTATTTTAATGTAAGTTACTGAGCAGCAAATAGGGAAGGAAACCTGATATTTCTATGCTTACAACGTGGGATGTTCTAAGATTGATTCCAGTATGTGGAAAAGTGCTTCATATCATAGCAAGAACATTATGTACATGTGCCACCAGTTGGCCCCAGTGGCCACCTGCTGATATGCTGATTCAGCACAATCACACCTAAAAAAAAAAAAAAAAAGAGCCTGGGTAAGATTGAATTCTCTCCTCATTGGGAATATTTAACAAAACAAGTCTATCGTATGAACAGTGGTAAATTAATGCAGGAAGAAGGATATATTGCAGGTTATATTATATAATAAACCTTTCAGCAAAAAAACAACAACAAAAAACAATCAGTAAAGTATGTACACTTTCTTAGCTTGAGACTTCCTCATAAGATGATGTGCCTACCTGTGAGTAATCTAACTCTCACCCTTTACCATTTTTACCACTTGGATATCACTGGATATGATAAACTGAGCAATTAAAACTTGGCATTTAATGCTATGGGTTGTCTATGAATATCATTATTTCATTACCGCTATTTAAAATTCAGGCACATCTCCTACCTCTGAGAGACGTGGATTGAACTCTTGGGTAATGACAGTGGTGAATTTTGGCCACTGGTCTACAAACACATTCGCCTGTAATCTCTTCTCTGTGACATCTCTGACCAGCTGAGAAACCTATAGAAAAGAGCATTATTAACTACTGCCCCCCTAGCCTGATATGCTATAAAGTTGTACTATGTGGTAGCTATTGTATATAACCACTAACAGCATTTGCTCGCTAAAAAGCTCGTTTTTCAACACCCACTATGGGAGGTGTGAGCGACTACTAGATGAAGAGAATTACTACAAATAATTGTTCAATTCTTACCCGTACTAATCGATCCTACAGTAGCATACACTACTCGCCCCTAAAACTTACATGCTTCCCCAGCGGGCTTATTGCAGCTGCATCGCGTATCACCCGCCGCAGTTCTTTCAGCGAAGTTAACTTCTTGCACGCAGCCATAGCAGTAACGGGATGTCCGCGAAGTCCCAACATTTTATACTTGTTTTTACTACGGAGTTGAGAGATCAAGTTACAGTACTTAGAGTACACAATAGCGTGTGCTTGCACACGACACGTATACTCTACAAAAAAAACAACCCAAAAACCCCGCCACTTGCAGATGGTAAAGGGTTTCATCCAGTGTTTTTATTCTGTCATCCGGACACGCCGTGATGTTTTAGTATCGCAGTTCACAAAAAATTACAATGGCAACAACAACAACAACAACAACATCATCATCATCATCATAATAATAAACTATCTGTCCAATTAAATAGTTTGTCAATAGAGGATTTATCCAGTACTCGATTTTTACTAATATCTTTACCTAATCCTAATCGCTTGATTAGGTAAAGGGTAGCTTGACTTGTATCACGTAGAATAAAATGAGGGGCGGGGCTTGGGTGTGTGGTCTCTAGTGGGGAAAGAAGACTATCCTTCTTTAGCTCAGGTGAGGCTGTATTACAATGGAGTCGTCTGCGGAACTGGAGCGAACGTTGGATGAAGTGCAAAGGAAGTACGGTTCTTCGCACGGAAGGAAAATAATTAATGAGTTGGAAGTGCCAGACGTGAGTCGATTAGGTAGTTTGCAAAACGTTGCCTAGGCTAGATAGATAGCTAGTGTATTGTAGAAAGTTGTGCCTGATTAAAAATTTTGATACTGACAGCTGAGGAGGTGGATGGAGTAGTCATACAATTAATGAAGTGGCAGACAGGAGGAAGTTGTTGAGGGATAAATAGTTATTTTGCTACTCATTATGATTTTATTTTCTGTTTATTTATTTATTTATTTATTTATTTATTTATTATTATTATTTTATTTATTATTATTATTATTTTTTTTTTTTTTGCTGCAGGAGAAGTACCAGCCTCCAGATTTCCCAGTAGAACTTCCAAAGTTCACCGAAAAAGTGAAGTTCGGAGCAGAAATGAAAGCAAAACATTTCTTTCTTGATGTAGGCCTCATCAGTGTGATGTGATGTTAAAGATAGTGGAGGTTACTGGTGACAATTATGTACGCATTTGATTGACCAAGCAGCTTTTTTATTCTGTAGCTATTAGGGAACACCAGGGAGTGAAAATGCACTTGTGAAAGGGAACGATCATTACCATATTACACAAGTGTAATAATTATTACTACGAATTTTAAAGCAAAGTAGTCTAAATAAGTTGAGATGAGGTGTGCATGGCTTTCTTTACTAACTTTAGAAAGATTTTTTTCATCATTCACTGAAGTATCAAACCACCACCTTAAGTAAGAAAGCTCTTAGTATTATATAAACGTTCTTAGCACTTACCTACAAATTACTTTAATTGTGCATTGTTTAGATGAACATTGTCGCAACTTGTTGCACTGGCAAAAGGTCATGTCACTACATAAATGCTGCATGCACATGGTACTTTACAGAGATGAATTTTTATATCAGTGACATTTTTTCCTCTTGTTTTTTTCTTTTTTCTTTCCATTACTAATGTTCCGGTAGTATGTAAATTGGAGCCACCCAATATTAAATATATTGATAATTTTGCACTCGCTAAAGTGGTTTCAGTCATCTGCCAGCAGACCCACTGTATGGTATCATAACTAGTCTACTACATTTTTAAATATTTTTTTCTCTATTTCTCTCAGTCCTTATTCTTTCTCCTTGTGAATCCATGACTGTGTGTTCATGTGTGATAGAGAGATTGGACTTATATCAACCACGGCCAGTTTGGAGCTGCTCTCAGGGAAGGAACTGAAGCTCAAGTGGTAAGCCACACTTTTTGTAAGTCACTATTGATATTTGTGATTTATTATTATAGTATTATTATTGTAGTTATTATTATTATTATTATTACTACAATTATAATTATTGTAGTTCACTTTTTTTTTTTTAAATACTGCCATGCACTTGTTGATTTTTGTTGTTGCTGTTTTTAGTGTTATTGTTGTTATTAACTCTTACAGCCTGGTCTCTTACAGTCTGGTCTCTTACAGTCTGATCTCTTACAACCTCTTACAACCTCCTACAGTCTGGTCTCTTACAGTCTCATACAGTCTGGTCTTATACTGGGAGGGTTGCTCTATTATCTCAATGTTCCAGTCTGTCTGTCCTTTAATTTGCCATAACTTTTTTCTTTGACTTCTTTTTGTAAACAGATACGTGTGTAGAGGCTGTGGAACTTTGCGTTACAAGTAGTACCCCTTAATTTTATTCTATAATTACTTAATTTGCTCCACTGCTGTTGTTTGGATAGAAAGTGTAGAGGCATTGGAACTTTCTTACAAATTTTTCTTGTCACGTTTAGCACAACACACACACACACACACACATACACACATGCACACACACACACACATACACACACACACATGCACATACACACACACGCACATACACACACATAATATGCAGAAAAATGCAAATGCAAAATAAAAATTCTCTTGCTGCCACTAGGCGGTCATGCGAACCTGGCAGAGCCAGGATGCCTGTGCACTACGCAGGCACTGTGAGCCGTGCAAGCAAAGCTCCTGGAGCCGGGCTAAGAACTCGCAGGAGAACAGGCCTTTCCTCACAGCAAGTGGTGTGGACACCCGAAGTCCTACCTTTGCTGTTTCATGAGAATAACCTAATTGTGGTCCGTCTAGCAACTAACACCTCTCATCACATGCACATCTCTACAACAACTCCTCTGCCCTGCCCTCACTACAAAGTCAATCAAGTGAGATGTCTTAGTTGCTGGATGGGACCAAGTACCTTACTGAACCCGATTCTTCTCAAACCATGTATTCATTATGGTCAGCTGGCTATGAGCACAAAACTGCAGTAGCTGTTCCCCAGCCACATTCCTTTCATCTGTGCCATGTCTTCTCACTGCCCCTCACCATTCCTCATCCCCACACTTCAGTATACCAACTCGTGTAAGTCGCCTAGTAATGCCAACACTTCACTCCTAGGGACTTTATCTAGCACATCCTGCAAGTCACAATTGAACTTTTCCTTCACATTTGGGGTAGCCTTCGCTGTGGGTGCATATCCACACACCACTGTCATGTACACACTCGAAGTCTCTCTGAAACTGCCTATTATTCTCTGTCTTTTGCTAACTACCTTTGATCTGTCCACAACAATCCTTGAACTAACAGCCTTCCATTCTTCTCCTGCCTCCTTCCATGCCGCAGTAGCTCTTTCATCCCATAATATCCCCACTCCTTCATTCCTTACAACCACATCATCAGGACCTGGCACAGGTCTCCCAGAATGCAGAAAACTGTAACCATCAAGCCCCACTGGCCTGACCAAACCACTTACTCTCTTGAATGCCAGCTACAGATACTCCATATTACTCCAACTCCTTTACTATCAAGTCTGGCTTCCTATCCACTGCCTCTCACTTGTTGCTGACTCGACCCTTCCTACATACTCGATATCACCAGATCCTCCACCATGGTCCTCACATTCCATGTATCTACTGTACCACTATAATCTGAACTTTACTAGTCCCGCGTGCATCGAAAGATAGAATTTCTCTTGGGTTGCAGGAGGAGTGAAGACTGCAATTTGCATCTGGTCTACACCACACAATACAAGCAGCAGCTGAAGTGGATTTAGCCGTCTGTTGCCTGCCCCACTACCATGCGGTGGTTACACACACACACACACACACACACACACACACACACACACACACACACACACACACACACTCACACACACTCACATTCACATACACACACAATCATGCAACAATCTGGAATATGTCCAATGGTTTCATTTGTCTGTGTGTTTGAAGTGCAACCATGTATTTACATATGCTGTGTCATCATTGATCAGTACTTGCATGTATAACAAATCTACCAATCATAATGGTCAATTGAATTTTGTTGATTCTAATTTATTTTAGTCAAGTTTTTGTTTGTTTTTATTATTTCATATTTATTTAAATACCAGATACATTAATTTTTTTCTTAATCATTTATTAGATATGGATGAAACATATGGAGCGTCACTCAGCCAAATTTCTTGACCGCCAATATTTTAAATGCTTCGGATATGCAGTGAGGAGAGTGGCAAAATTTTTGGGTATGTGAAATTATTCATTGTCTAATTGATAAAAATGCACATTTGCTCGGCAGCAAATAAGTTATGGATTCCAATTTGTTGTTGTTTGTTGTGTTGTTGTTTTTTTGTATATGTATTTCATGAAGATGCTGATAGAGATGAGATAGTGTTTGTGAGGAATGCCACAGTGGGTAATAATGCCATCATCAAGTCAGTAGTGAGCACGCTCAAACCAGGCGACTCCATTCTCACTCTCAGTGTGGCGTATGGTAAGGGGACAGCACTGTCAAGTATCCAGTGCTCTACTTCATCTCAGCACACTTCACTTTCGGTTTACTTTGTTACGATGCTAATGACGTCTTGGTATCTGGTTTCCAAATTTTTTAAATAAACCATTAATTTAACAGTGAAATTTCAATATAATATTAGGTACGGTGGTGAAACTGCTTCGCCACATCAGTCGGGACTCTGACCTCAGAGTGGATGAAGTGAAGGTGGAGTTCCCCATCAAATCAAAGGACTATGTGAGTGTAGGATAGAGAAGCTGCAGGAGGCATCATTTAGGGTCAATACTTTGATTCCTTGGCTTTATATATTGCTGTAGATTATCAAGCTAGTAGAAGACTCCATAAAGTAAGCTTGTATTTTTTTAATCGAGGTCGAGAAAATAGCATATCTATGTAGTGTATGTAATGTTTAGGTAATCATTCACTTGAGATATCTGAATTTTTCTGAGGAAATGTACAGTTTTAGTGATGACACGAGTGTGAAAAAAACTGTATTGGTTTGCCAGAAATCCAATAGTTTCATCATAGCCTTTCTCAGGTCATTGTTTCCCCATTAATTTTGAAGTCACTCCTTCCCCCACCAGAAAACATTTCATTATATGATATTTTGCCCTAGGCCGGATACAAAGTTTGCGGTTCTGGACCATGTTTCTAGTGCCTATGCTATCACCTTACCAGTCAAGGTATGTATGTATGTATGTATGTATGTATGTATGCAGTTCATGATTTCAGTGACTACACAATTGACACTACACTGTGTACAGCAATAGTTGGACTAGATTGACACTACACTGTGTACACCAATAGTTGGACTAGATTGACACTACACTGTGTACAGCAATAGTTGGACTAGATTGACACTACACTGTGTACACCAATAGTTGGACTAGATTGACACTACACTGTGTACACCAATAGTTGGACTAGATTGACACTACACTGTGTACACCAATAGTTGGACTAGATTGACACTACACTGTGTACAGCAATAGTTGGACTAGATTGCATGCTGTTTTGGTTTCCCTCCGTATTGTATGCGTACGTGAGATGAGAGTGAAGCCATAACCCTGCCCTAAAGACAAGTATAGCAGATATACAACTTTCATTAGTGATGCACAAGGCTAAACTTGACAAAGACGAGTCCTTTTATTTGTTGTTGTTGTTTTTTCTTATGAAAAAAGGTGAAACAACTGGACTGTGTGAAAGTTTGCAGTACTTTTTGCTTAGCTTTTATTGGGCAAATGATTCAAGTTGACTTCATGAACCTTATCACCTGTTGTGGACTATATGTAAAATTAAAAACAACAACAACTATTTCTATCAGTTTTTAAAAAATACTCTTGTAAAGATACAACTCTATAATTGTGTGTGTGTGTATGTGTGTGTGTGTGTTTGTGTGTTTGTGTGTGTGTGTGTGTGTGTGTGTGTAGGAGCTGGTAGCTGTTTGCCACAAGAGGTGAGTGCTATTTTATTGCAAACTCTTACAATATTTATCAACAGTTATTATTCCCAGAGGAGTCCAGGTCCTCATTGATGGAGCTCACTGCTTTGGATCACTGCCTGTCAGCATGAAGTGAGCTATAATTGAAGACCCTTTACCACATCCATTTTTTTTTTTTTTTTTTTTTTGTGTTGTTTTTACCAACAGCTTTACATATTATTTTTTTGAGAAGTGTATTGGGCATTGAATCTATTATGTTAAAGAGTTGTTTTTGTTTTTGTTTTTTGTTTTTTTGGTGGAATAATCTCTTGAAACTCAACCTTTATTCTAGTCCTTTTATTTTTCTTCTTGTAGAGACATTGGTGCTGACTATTACATCACTAATGGGCACAAATGGTTCCTCACACCCAAGGTAAGTACTTATAATAGTGGCCTCACTGTACCCACTCATGGTATGTTCATGTTGTTATGTATATTTATTTTGCTAATCCCTTTCATTCTCTACTCATTTCCCCTGTCTACTAGGGTTGTGCAGTTCTGTACGTGAACAAGTCCAGGCAAAGCATCATTAGACCTCTTGTTCTCTCCTGGGGACATGACCTTGGCTTCTACTCTGAGTTTGTTTGGAGTGGTAAGAATGCAATGTTGCTCGACCCTTTACCAAAGTTAGCTCAACCTCTTGCCCACGAATTGCCCCACTTTGCAGTCACCACAGGGATTATTTTAGGCATTTTAAGGGAACATTTTGTTCCCCTCCCTTCCCACATAAATGGCTTTGCCCCCACATTTGCCACCAAATTTTCATCCATTATGGAAACGAGAAACCCCTGAGATTTCAAGAATGTTGATTTGATGCCTCTCAAGTTTGGTTCTCAACAGTACCCTACCACCCGACCATTATTAGCACAGTCACTCACTTAAAGTAATAAGGTAGAAGATGGCCACTTCAGTGAGCTTACATGCAAGTCTGTATGAAAGTTTTGGCTTAGCTGCTATGTACTGTCACACCACGAAGGGCACAATTTGTTGTTAGATAAATAGTATTGACAAATAATTTCATTGGTAAAATGAGGCATGACGATATTCAATTGTTGCAAAAATTACGTGTTTTTTTTGCACATCACACTATTTAGTCTGCTACACATTGGCATTACGCAGCACGCCCTCTTCATGGTATGTTTCCCCTCCTTTCTCTCTCTCTCTCTCTCTCTCTCTCTCTCTTGTTTCCTCTAGGTACTGATGACTACACTCCATGGCTGTCCATCCACACAGGTAATTCAGCTGATGTCACACACCCTTTTATATGTCCAGGGACGTGATTCAACTTGTGCCACTTCCCTTTATCTTGCTATAATAATGTATCTGTGAAGCTAACAGCAATGCATCCCAGCTCTTATATAGGGGCTAATCCAGGGAGGTGAATTCAGGGGCTAATCCAGGGAGGTGAATTCAGGGGTTCATCCAGGGAGGTGAATTCAGGGGCTAATCCAGGGAGGTGAATTCAGGGGTTCATCCAGGGAGGTGAATTCAGGGG
>WLWI01005256.1_pt1 | contig 10827 bp, 20 predicted proteins | sample 6701501 | NCBI WGS metagenome assembly WLWI01 (sample SAMN12718690, study PRJNA515312) | sponge metagenome | isolation source: marine sponge | host: Mycale hentscheli | place: New Zealand: South Island, Marlborough, Capsize Point | collected 2014-11-01
CCCAGCCCCCCCCCCAGTCCTATACTGGCATGCATCCGAGCCCCTCCCCCAGTCCTATACTGGCATCCCAGCCCCTCCCCCAGTCCTATACTGGCATCCCAGCCCCTCCCCCAGTCCTATACTGGCATGCATCCCAGCTCCTCCTCTAATGGGTGTGAGTGTTTGTTTGTTTGTTTGTTTCCTCTCTCTAGGCTCGTGCTCCTCACTCTCCGGTCATCATAGTAGGTACTCACTTAGATCGACTGCCAGCTCAGAAGTCGCGTGAGTTGAAAGACAAGTACAAACAGCGTATCGTGCAACTCTATCGAAAGCCCGGCTACCCCAACATTGAAGCCATCAGAATGGTTTCATCCGTGACTCAAGAAGGCATCAGAGAACTGATAGAGAGGATCTACCATGCGGCCACTAATGCTGTAGACCATGACACCAAGGAACGCATCATTGGCATGCAGGTAACAAAGAAAACATTTTATTCTCTACCTGGGGTGGAATTAGTAATCTAACCCTTTACCTGATGAGGTGACCCTTTACCTGGTGGGTTTGTTCGTGTTACTTTTGATTGAAGCTTTTGTATGAGTATGTTTAGTAAAGAGATGACAATTTGTATGTGTGTAAAGGTCCCATCTAGCTATGTGGCTCTTCAGAAGAGAGTGTCTGAGGAAGTGTTACGGTGCAGAGAGAAGGAGATTCCACCAGTTCTGAGTCAGAAGGAGTTTGCAGCATTGGCAGAGAGCACAGAGAACAATGACATCTTAGACCCTGAGGAGTTATCACTAGGTAAGTGTGAGATGGAGAAGAGTATTCCTTAGTGATCAAACTGTAGTGTAATGCTTGTAGTAGTAGTAATAGTAGTAGTAGCAGTGCTGATTATTAAAAAAAAAAATGTGTGCAGCTGCTGCGTTTCTCCATGACAACGGTGTTCTGCTTCACTTCAATGACCACCTGCGTGGTTTGAACAATCTTTACTTCATTGACCCCATCTGGCTGGCGGACATGCTGGCAGAGGTCATCACCGTCCCTCAGAGGCAGAGCTTTGTTCATAACGGCATCCTCAAGGAGTCCACAGTGCCGTTCATCTTCAGAGACAACAAGAGGTTTCCGTCCAAGTTTTTCCAGCAATACTTGCAGCTTCTGGAGAGATTTGAGATTGCTCTCTCACTTGGTAATGGTCAGCGCCTCATCCCATCTATGCTGCCCTTCCAGCGTCCAGTTATGAACTTCGTTGATCCTGAGCCTATTGTTCGCACGCCATCTGATGTAGAGTACAGGTCTGTCTCTCGCAGAGACATCAAGATAGAGAGCAAGTGTGAACCCGCAACTATGTCTCCTGTCCATGACCCTTTGACCCCACGATACGAGGATGGCATGGAAATTATAGACACTCCGGTGACTTGTGTGAGAAGACGGTACAAGATGGCATATGTGCCCAGCGGGTTCTGGAGTCGACTTATTTCCAGACTCATCATCAACCTCAAGCGATCGGGGCTAGAGGAGCAGGCCAATCCCATGGGGGAATCCCCTGTCATTTACTGGAAGAGGGGCATTCTAGTTTTTCACACCACAGGAAGGTTCCTCGTTGAGTCGATACAGGACTCTGCATTGGGTAAGGGGTCATATGGTGGATACTTGTCTGTTGGAAGCGGTTTAATGAGTTAATGGTTGCTGTTCTCAAGAGAAATGGCTGTGGGTTTTGCTTCACTTTCATTTGTGTGTGTGTGTGTGTGTACAGAGATGTCGGGCGTGAGTGTAGGATCAGCCATGATGGAGGCATCTGCCAAGTACGTTGGTGATGGTATGGAGAAGCAGTCCGTGTCTGGCCCTCAGGGCGTGGACATTATCGTGTGGTCTACCTGTGGAGATTTCTCTGCTATGGGATATGTAGTCGACCAGCTGGACTCGCTCATTGACGAGTGGTTCCCAGGTACAGAGTGGATGTGGGTCAGGTATAGAGAGGAGGATTGGGTCAGGATTGAGTAAGCATTTCTGGGTATACTTTATTTATTTCACGGATAATGTGTTCACTGTAATATTCTATAGACCAGGACCATACTAGTCTGACTATCAGAGAACTGGTTTCATTTACTGAAGCTTTACTTGCATCCTTCATATCCAATCTCCTGATTGGTTGATGTTTCTGTTCATTATGTTTGTTGTAGGTCTGAATGAGCTGGACGTGGAGGGGGAGTGGCTGGTGCAGCGCCAGGTCATGTGGAAAGTGCCTCAGCCAGTCCTGGACAAGGCCATGAACATCAGAGTGGAGAAGGAGGAGGCATCTCCTCGCATCAAGAAGAGGACTAACTGGGACATTACCACACAGAGCACAGACCACTCCAGGGGAGAGGTGAGAGAGAGAGGGGGGGGGGGGGGGGGACAGTAACACTGTCCTGTTAGCCTAGTGGGTGTGTGTGTGTGTGTGTATGTGTTGGGGGTGTGTGTGTGTTGGGTGTGTGTGTGTATGTGTTGGGGGTGTGGGAGTGATTTGTGTGAAGTTTGTTGGAATGTCGCTGCTCAGTCATACAGTGGCACATTAACAATATTGGTGGGCGGAGCCTCATGTGGTGCTCAGTCATACAGTGGCACATTAACAATATTGGTGGGCGGGGCCTCATGTGGTGCTCAGTCATACAGTGGCACATTAACAATATTGGTGGGCGGGGCCTCATGTGGTGCTCAGTCATACAGTGGCACATTAACAATATTGGTGGGAGGAGCCTCATGTGGTGTTTGTGTATGTGCAGATGATCATGTATGACCTTGACATGTGTGCGGCGGATGCCCTGAAGGGAGACACTGTCGTCTGTCAGGATTATAAAGTCCGTATCCCTTTGCGACATTTGGTTCCAGATCTTCTCCTTACAGACTTACCTCCTCAGTTCAGCATTGACGCTTCACAGTTTGAGTTCAATCCCAAGGTCAGTGGTGGGTGTGTCTTGGGAGGTGTGGTTGAACTTCTTGTTATCTGTGTCACAGGATCCTGCTAATCGTTTGGGAAGGGGTGGGGCTGGGGCAGTGTATAGAGGTCGCTATCGTCGAGAGCCAGTGGCTGTGAAGGAGTTTCTGACATCAGCTCAGGCTGAGCACACTGGAGACACACTGGACGATCAAAGATCACACCATTCTGAAGACGATGAGATGATTAGACAGGAGGAGGCACTCTTCTTGTTCAGGTAAGACTCAGAGTGGGAATTGCAGGAGAAAGGGGTGGGGCTCAGTGTAAATATGACAGGAAGAGAGGTGGGGCTCAGTGTGGATATCAGGAAGAGAGGTGGGGCTCAGTGTGGATATGACAGGAAGAGAGGTGGGGCTCAGTGTGGATATGACAGGAAGATAGGTGGGGCTCAGTGTGGATATCAGGAAGAGAGGTGGGGCTCAGTGTGGCTATGACAGGAAGAGAGGTGGGGCTCAGTGGATTGGCACAGGGCAGGGGTAAGAAAGACCTGTGTCTTGGCGTGAAGAAGGAGGTGTGGCTAAGTGTTGAAATCAACTCAGTCAGTATTTCTCGTATCTTTTCCCCTCCATCTTATTTTCCTTCCCTCCCCAAACAGTGAAAAAAGGAGTGGGGCTTGTTATGTTTCTTGTGACATTATTTACCAGCAGGATACCTTACCAACCTTTTTATCAGGCACTTGTTGGTGAAGTTACCACTGAAATGTGTGTGTGTGTGTGTGTGTGTCTATGTGTGTACGTGTGCAGAGACTTGCGTCAGGAAGTGACAGTTCTGGCTCAGCTCTCTCACCCCAACATTGTGGCGCTGTTGGGGGTGTGTTTCCACCCCATGTGCATGGTGCTGGAGCTGGCTCCCATGGGTTCTCTGTTTGGCATTCTGGACAAGAAGATAGAGCGGATCAAGTCTGCCCAGGCTGACTTTGCCTCCAACATTCTCAGGATGCCAGGAGGTGTCTTGCAGCACGAACTCTCCATGAGGATTGCTCTGCAGGTGATCTGGTGGCATGGGAATGCAAATATGAGTATGAATTAATTGATTTATAGATAAGTTGCTAGGGGGCTGGTGTGGTGGCGAGTATTATAGTAATTATAAGGAAGCACATAATTGTTTATTTTGTGTGTGTGTGTGTGTGTGTGTGTGTAGGTTGCATTGGCTCTGCAATACTTGCATAAGAACGGTATTGTGTATCGTGATCTCAAGTCAGACAACGTGCTGGTCTGGTCCCTGGACATTGATCAATCTGTCAATGTGAAGCTAGCAGATTATGGCATTTCTCGCTTTGCCAACCCGGGCGGGATCAAAGGTGAAGAAGGCACTCCAGGCTATTTGGCTCCTGAGGCAATTAGAAGGCGTGGTGAAGACCAGGCATTTGATGAAAAGGTGTGTATGTGTGTAGCGAATGAAATCATAGTGGTGGGTGTGGTTATGATGCCAATATCTGGTTGTAGGTGGATATCTTCTCGTATGCAATGTTGTTATTTGAGCTGCTCACTGGCCAGCGTCCATTTGAGAACCTCACCTCTACCAACGACATTAACAAGGCCATCAGTAAAGGGGACCGTCCAGTGCTGAGTGAGGGCAACGCAGAGCCCGCATTCCCAGGGATGGTGGACCTCATGTACGACTGCTGGGTACATGCGGCCGGAGACAGACCGTCTGCTGAGGAGGTATGGTTCTAGAACTTAGTGAGTGGTGGAGGCATTGGTTTAGTATGGTTCTAGAACTTAGTGAGTGGTGGAGGCATTGGTTTAGTATGGTTCTAGAACTTAGTGTGTTGTGGAGGCATTGGTTTAGTATGGTTCTAGAACTTAGTGAGTGGTGGGGACATTGGTTTAGTATGGTTCTAGAACTTAGTGAGTTGTGGAGACATTATTTTAGTATGGTTCTAGAACTTAGTGAGTTGTGGAGGCATTGGTTTAGTATTCATAGGGTTTATAAAACGTTCAGTAGTAGGAGTTGGTTCTCAGAATGAAGTAATGGTTTGCTAGAGGTGGTAGGTTCCCATGAGGAGGGCCTATGTATGGTTCTCATGAGGTATCCGTTATGTGAAGGTTTCATATGGTATATTAATGGTGTGTGTGTGTGTGTGTGTGTGTAGCTGGTGGCTCTGATCTCAGAGCCTGGGTTCATGTGTAGGAAGCACACTGTCACAAGGTCCAAGGATGAAGACTTGGAGAAGATTGACACCATCTATGCCCGCCCTGTGCTAGCAGACGACATCACGTCTGGCAAGAAGAGCTACACACTGTGGACATGGTCCAGACAAGACAATGGCCGCAACTTCTCCATTCTGGATGTCAAGAAAGGCATCTTCAACATCCCTAAGAAGGTTGCACCAGGTGGGCGTGTCTACAGTATGACTGCCACTGGAGAGGTGGAGAAACGCATTTGGATCGGCACAGCTGTGAGTGGGTGTGGTTTAATATGATTGGAATGAGTGGGTGAATATACTATTATGACGTGTGTGTGTGCACGTGCAGGACTGTGAGATCCAGGTGTACGGGTATCGAGGAGTGGGTGACCCTCAGTGCTTGTGGACTTTCTGCATGAAGGACTCTGTGCTTGCTCTGGACACTGAGCTACAAGGCGGGAGGGTGAGTGTGGTGAGGGAGGGTGTGAGAGGGAAGGTGAGTGTGATGAGGGGAGGTGTGAGAGGGAAGGTGAGTGTGGTGAGGGAGGGTGTGAGAGGGAAGGTGAGTGTGATGAGGGGAGGTGTGAGAGGGAGGAGTCTGGTAGGAACCGACTGCTAATCATTTATTCTCATTTAGCTGTTGTGGTAACTATTGTCATGGTTACAGTAGTTATGGTAACATGTTTATGTACCAGGTGAAGCGTGTGTTTGCGTCTCTGGCAAATGGAACACTGTGTATGTTCTCCCGCAAGAGCATCAGTGACAGTGAGGTGGAGCCCGGAGATGCGGAACTCATTGCAGCTGCATGCACCATCAAATGTGATGACGAACACTTCCAACAGGAGGCAGAGGACTGGGCGGAGCCTCTTATACTGAGACTTGGAGAGAGCGGCAAGGCGGCCAAGTGCATGACCTTTGTGGCAGGCAAGCAGTTGTGGTGTGGCTGTGGTAACACCATCACTGTCATTGACAGCAAGAAACTCAAAGTGCTCAAGCAGATTCCAGTGTTCGTGAGGCGGATGGCTCTGGTCAATGAGCTGGTCTCCAATGGCGACCGTGTGTGGGGGGTGGGGCGCCAGCTGTCTTGTGTGATGGAGTGGGATGTGGAGACATTTTCTCTCCTGCACATCTTCAACTGCAACACGATCGATCCAACTGACGAGATCATCATATCAGACCCCAAACAAGTAGAGGAGCTGTTTGATCCTGATGGAGGTCCCACAAAGAGTGGTACTATTGTGGGCGATCAGACAGCTGGGAATAAAGGAGATGCTGCCAAGGATGGCTTCAACGTGCAGAATGATCCTGTGAAGATGCAGACTAGTAGCACGCCCTTCTCCCAGCGCACTACCCGTAAGACTCTCAGGGACATTCGTCCTCGGGCTCGAGTGAAGAACATTGTGGATCGTCCGTCCACCATGAGGCAAAGGATTCACACAACTAGAGACATTGTGTTGAGGAAACACTTAGGCTCCACGCGCACCACGTCGCTGGTTATCGTAGCCTCCACTCTGTGGGTGGGGCGGGGCATGGGGGACATCCTTGTCATCAGCATCTCCGGCAATGAAGACCACGGCAAGGTTCTGGCGAGACTCTCCACGGAACAATGCGAGAAGTACGGGAATCGTTCATACAATAAGTTAGTGAGTGTAGCTGGAGAGTATGTGGTGAGTTCCCAGTGGCTGGAACCTGTCAACATCAGGAAAACTACAGGTGGAGCTCCTCCTGCTCCAGGAGCCAAGCAGAGTGACATGAAGGCTCATCAAGCCATCACCATTTGGAAGGCCTGGGACTGCCAGGACATCACTGATTTCATGAGTAGACGTTCTGCCATCTTGATGACAGAGCAGGAGGATACGGGCTAGTGTTCTCTCCCATGCACTTATGGACTATCCCTTGAACTGCACCTGTGAATATATAACACTCTGAAATGTCATTTTTATCAACTTAAATAGCAATATTTTTATAATTTAGTTGTTGTTTTTTTGTTGGTTTTGTTTTTTTGTATTTTTTTTTTTGTATTTTTTATGTATATAATATTCCTCAAAAATGAGTGGATAAATAAAATGAAATTTTTTTGGCTTATTTTTTCATTTGATTCAGTTTTGTTCTAATTTCATGTAGCTTGCCATCTATGAACTGTCTGTCAGGACCCCAGCTGGAGGTGAGGTCCTCTGGAGACTGCTTGCTGGAGGAGTGTAGTCCAGCACTGTCATCTTCATATGTCTTAGATCTGTGTGACAGACAGTAGGGAAATCACTGGCACATAACACTGACTGTATGATAGCATTTACTGTGACACACTGAGTACTGGAACCATTGCATGCATGGGTGTGAGTTGATATAGACTAGGTACAGACAGACCTGCATTTGTGGCTCAGATAGTCTCTGGCTGAGAGTTCTTTTCTTGTCCTATTTTCCAGCACATAGTTGGTCATGTTCTCATTGGCTGTATCCAATATGGTAGTAGTGATGGTCTCTTTAGTGCCCAACTCCCTCACTGTCTTGCACACAGACTCCAACATGTCATCTCTCACTCCTTCCTCCTCTCCTAGTTTGGCCAGAGTCTGTCTTGCCTCCTGGACCACACCTCCATCTTCGTCCACTGTCACCAAGGCTTTGAGACTGTCCACCACGTCTTTATCTGTCAGTTTTAAGTGGCCAATAGTCCTGCACGCTTCTGCTCTCACTTCTGGGGTCTTCTCAAAGCGCACCATCCACATTAAGAGCTGCACCAGCTCCTGGTCACAATGGCCGATCAGTCCCAGAGCTCTGAGAGCTGATATCTTGATACTCCACACTCTGGACTCTTGCAGAAGTAGCTTTATAGCCTTGATGACCAGTGGGTGTTGCAGCTGCAATTCTCCTGCCACAGACAGAGCTTCTTGCTGGATACTGAGATGCTCATCTGTGAAGCATCCCAGGTAGCCAGGCAGCACTCTGCTGGTCATCACACCTAGTGATCGCAGCTACATAATGCAAGACACAACACAGCATGTCAAAAATAACATTTTAATAACTAATATTGCTTATAAACACCTGAACTTATTATACTAGTCACGTAAGTAGCATCAGTGCGTTCAGTATAGTATGGCAGTGTTACCATCAGAGTGTTCAGTATAGTATGGTAGTGTTACCTTTTTGATGGCGTCCAGTCTGACCATCTCAGATGTGTTTGCAAGTCTATTTGCTATTTCATCATGAATCATCTACACAGCAAGAGCATGAAGATGGGTGTGGTCACTATGATGTCCCCTTACCTTGCCATGACCTGTGAGTCCCAGCGACTGTGCCGCTGCTTGCTGCACTTCTGGACTCCAGTCTTCCCACACACACACCAGCAGTTTACTGCACAAGTCTTTACTCATGTTGCCATGGAGATGTGATAGTGTTCTACATGTGATAAGTCTTTCCCTCCAGCTACTGGCATTCAGTCTGTCAGCTAACATGTGAAACACCAGTCCCTACACATGTACAACATACACACACACACTCCTCGAATAGCATGCCTAGTTTTTACTGAATGCATTGCAGTAAATACTCAGTTCCAGATGGAGCCATATGTATGCATGTATGTATGTATGTATATTGTATGTATGCATGTATGTATGAATGTATGTATATTGTATGTATGTATATTGTATGTATGTATGTATGTATATTGTATGTATATTGTATGTATGTATGTATGTATGTATGTGTTTATGTGTACCATTGATTCTTGATATAACTAGTGTGTTCATAACTAAAGCTTCGGCTCTTGCATGACTCACTGTTTGAAGGCTGACTTGGACCAGCAGTTGTGTGGTTTGTTCTTGTTTGCTGGGATTGTGGTCATTGAAGAGATACTTGAGGAGGATAGCGATGAGAGAGGCCGAGTGTGTGCCAGCATAAACCAGACACTGCACGGCTGCCCATCTCTCTACCTCACTCTCTTCCTCTATGACTTTCATCAGTATACTCTCCGCCTGCTAGCACAACAACATTATAGGGGCATATCCAAGTGGGGGTGGCTCTCACCTTATTGCTGTGTCTGTGAATGGCATAGAGGGCAATGGCACCAGGGACCTTCACATACGACACTTCCTTCTCCTCCAGCAATCTTTCCAGAGAGGTAACCAGTTCTTCAGAAACCAGATCCTCCTCCCACTCTTTTGCTGCATCTCTTCCATTGGCTGTCAGGTTTGCTGGATTGTGTGAGACTATGTGCTGCTCTGCTAAGAGGACTACAGCTAGTGCAGCAGACATCTTGAATCTGTTGGACAAACTCTTCATGTTTCTGAGCAGCACATCAGTGGATGGCACGTCTTTCACTTGGAGGTGGATTTGCTTCTGTGATGCCCATTCCTTCACTGCAGATGACACCATACAGACAGCTAGTCACAGTGAGCACTTCACTTGGCATTGCAGAGCTAGCTATGGGGCTGACTTTCCTTCATCACACAGACAGACAGCTAGCCACAGTGAGTACTTTACTTGGCATTGCAGAGCTAGCTAATGGGGCTCAATAATACGTATTTTCATTTTTTATTCAGTTACAGTAGAGCCTCCAAAATGAGAACAATTTGGGACCAGAGCTTTCAGTTCACTATTCAGAGGTTGTTTGCTTCAAGAGGTGATAAACAATGCATTTTCTATTGGAGGGGGAGCAAAGTGTTCACTAAACAGGTATTTAGAGAGTTCACCACCAGAGGTTCCACTGTAGACATTTGTCAGTGCCCATGTAGTACCATATCCCAGATGCATGAATTGATAGATCAAATCAATGTACTTCTGTAGCTAGGTCAAAGTAAAAAAAAAAAAAAGAAAGATACAATTGTTAAAAGAGTATTTAAAAATAAATTATTTCATTGAAGAAGACTTTTCTGGAGCGGAAACTCACGATAAATATATAATTATTATACTTGCATTAGCTACAACATCTACAATATGCTCACTGATATTGAAGAATTTTTGATTTTCTACGGTCTTCACAGCTTGTGGCTTGTCTTGTGTCTTTACCAGTCTAGACGGACTCTCTGACAGACTTCTCAGCACCCAGTCATGACTGGAAGACTGAATAATATCAATAGAGCTAATTCACACCGGATAGATAGACGCTGCTATAACTCACCCGAGTCTTGTGAGGGAAATCCAACCATCTCTCAGGTCTCTGGCCTCTGACACAGTCTGCTTTATCTTCTGTCTCACTTTTTTCTGCCACAGTGTAGTGGCCGGGTGACTTTGGAAACTTCTGTTGCAGAGCTTTCTTATATCTTACACCATTGTCTAGACAGATGACACTATCACTAGGATACAGAGGCTTAGCCCCTCCCACAATGGCATCTTGGTATTTTGCCTGCCGAGCTCTGCTTTTATACTGGACCTCATCCTTACAACTTTTACTTGTATGACTGAAGGTTAAGTTTTCTTTCAACTGTTTTGGTGGATCAGTTGAAATTTCATTAGTAGGATAGCTCTGAAGGTAGCATGGAAGATGTTTCAATCCCGATCCTCTTGGGTTGTGGCGTCCAGAAAGCATTGACACTTTGGGCTCATGTAAAGGTACAGGTATGCTGGTTGGATGAAACAGATTTCTGGAGTGCTGCTTGGCAGACACATAGGTTTCTAGACTTGGAATGTTGGGGTAAGTCCTGGAGAAAACTTCTTGAGAAAATGAAAGAGATCCACTCAATTCTTTAATATGGCCTTTCACCAGCTGCTTTTTATTTTCTTGGTGCTTAGCTGATCTAGAAAGTACGTCTAGGAC
>WLWI01005257.1_pt1 | contig 10825 bp, 2 predicted proteins | sample 6701501 | NCBI WGS metagenome assembly WLWI01 (sample SAMN12718690, study PRJNA515312) | sponge metagenome | isolation source: marine sponge | host: Mycale hentscheli | place: New Zealand: South Island, Marlborough, Capsize Point | collected 2014-11-01
GTAGTTATGGAAATACTACCATGTTTGTTGAAAGTAATCCTAGTAATGATACATAAATTCCTGTATTTTATTGTAACCAGAAACCATGTTCCTAAGTTTTTGGCCAGTAATGAAATAACAACCTCTACGTAAACTGAATAACTTGGTGTGAGCAGGTTGAAGTCCTCACAAAGTAGATATAAAAATACACATACAAACTTCCACCTAGGCAAATAAGACGATAAACCGATCGAGTCTATCAAGCATACCTTAAGTAATAAGAACCTTTGCAAAACCAAGTATTATAATATGGGCATTTAGTAAGGATCAACTGTAATGCTTCCAACTTTGGATTAGAAACACAGGATGAAAATTTTTCTTTCCATAGTAAGGTTAATTTAGGTAGCAAATACAGGAATAGTGTAAAAAAGTTATAAAGTTGCATAGCCAAATAACAGAGAACTTTATTTTGATGAAAAGCGGATTGATATAAATCATCTTGAACTATAATAATGATGACTACTAACATAGTTGTTGTATCATTGTGTACGTAGAGATTTAGCGTAGTAGTTCAGGAGGCATCACCCCACCAAGCTATTTGTTGTGTTTTCCCACTCACTTCCCCAGGCAATATTATGCAGTGGTTCCTTAGGTTTGATGATCACTTAGCTATATCTGGGTGATTTGAGGTTAACTAAAAATATCATGTGATGCCTAGAGGGTTATATCAGTGATGCTAGTGTGCGCTTTAGCATGGCCAGCATGCTTTCACAGTGGGAAAAGAACCAGCTCCACCAGTCCTTTATGACGTCAAAACCTTGAGTTTACAGCACCAATGTTTTCAGGATTTTTTTTTGTATAAAAAGTTAAATTTTCTTTACAACAATTTAGATTACTGCTTCTATTCTATGCACTAATACAGTCCAGATGTAGATTTATAACATTAATAATATTACATTCTAATTAATGAATTACATGTGCAAAGATGTGAATTGAAAGCATTATGAGTAGCCTGCTAGCAGTTTTATAGTATCCTTATAAGTGAATTCAGTATTTTCCTTTCCCCAACCGTGCCTTACCAGTCAGGTTTGACTGCTGTCACTCAGCTCAATTACAGTCCACAAGCCAACAGTCCTATCAATACAGATACAGGTCAGGGACGGATTTTAGGGGGGGGGGAGGACTCGACTGGTGTCCTACGAGCCCCCTATATTTTCTGGAAGAGCTCTCACTTTTTTTAGCTAGTCTTTTTCTTACCGATAAAAGTACTATAATAATACCAACATTTTGCTCGTGGTTGTTTTTCCACCTCCAATTATCTGAATTGTCTAACAAGCATACCCTTACTTATGGATCTGCTGAGTCGGGAATGTGCTATTTGTTGTCCTATTAGAAGACCGAGCTCTTAGTATGCCAAAGCTGAGCAAGCACAATATTAATTCCTGACAGAATATAGTATTGTATTTAGTGGTTATTAAAAATTTTTATGGTTGAATTATAGCTATGTAACTACTTTTAATATTAGCTAGGATGTCTTTGTAGTTTCATTTATTTCTCATGAAATCAGTTTTCATTATTTTTCATGATCAACTTACCTATTCACTCATTTTCACAAAAATATCACTGCAAACTTCTATTGTTCTTAGTTTAAAAGTTTTCCTTGCTGATTGTAGCTGCTCCTTATGTCAGTTCTAGACAGTTAGATTGTCATGCTAATTATGGTGTGAATGAATATTACAATATAATCTTGTAGGAAATACAATATATACAACATTTTCCGCAAGTAGCTCGCGCTATGTCACCCCTTCTTGAAAATAGCCCCCCAATAAAAAATCCTAGATCCGCCTCTGCAGGTAGTGCTACATGGAGAACATTCCATTATATAATTGATTTTCTTCAACTTTTGCAAGATGTAGGTTAAATTTGAGGTTTTATATATCTACTGGATAGTAGCTCTTCTTCTTTCTAACAATATAAGTCTGGTGTGTGAGGAAACTTTCCTGGAGCTCATGGTGGAAGTATTTCTTGAGGTCTTCTAAAATGGCTTTAGAATAATGGCTGTAGTAAATTTGGGCAGAATTTTTTTTCACCCACACAGATTTCTATGATTTTTTATATCATTCTGTAGCAGAATGAATGCTCTAAAACATATAATAATAAAAATTTACTACCACAGAGCCTTGCTGCTACACTCTATGAAACCTGACCAATCACACTGGAAATGTTAATTATTATATCAGACACACTTGTAAATGTATGTGATGAGCTCTAGCAGTGTGAGGGAGAGTCTGGCTGCTGTTTTTGATCATGCGATGCAACTTTGGGATTCCCTCCCTCCCCCTTGCCAAATGAAATTTCCAAAACATACACATATCGAATCATAAGACAATTTTGATCCTATCACTGTAAACTAAAAGGTGTGTAGTTCACACCAATTAAGTGTGAATCACTTGCAACAATAGTCACACCAAAACATGGTGTGATGTGCACACTCCATCCTTTTGGTATGAACTACACACCAAATTCAATGTGAAGTAAACCCCAAGCACTGTGCCAATGCTTTGATATAAGATAGTATCTACGGCAGGTTATTCTAAAATTATAGGCTTAGTATATGCTAGATGATACTTGACTTTTCTATAAGCTAGCTTCTTATTAGAATAAGCTAGCTTATAGGAAAGTCAAGTATCATCTCAGCTAACTTTAGAATAAGCTGGGGTAGATACTATCTTATATCAAAGCATTGGCACAGTGAAATTTAGTGTGAGTCCACACCCTAAACAGTGTGAACTCGTGCTTTCATTAGTGCTAAGTTATTTTAATTTTAACCACAGGGCTGATTCTAATAATAATATTTAAAAAATCAACATTATTTTTCAAAGAGAGATTCCCGTGCCTGAAGCCAGAGCTCATTAATCAGAGAGAGGACCAAAATGTTCGTCAACACTCTTAACTTGCACACATGTGTAACAACACATTTATAAGGTAGATTACAATGATAATAGCATTGGTTTGTCCCTGCACATGAATTATAATTAATGTTCGGTAAAGGGTCTGTGTTGGTTATTGCTCATTCCCTTGGGCGCGAATTCACGCTAAGTGTGCATTCAATATAGGTGGAAGGATACACTATGTATTGTTAGCTCTTTTACATTCACATTTATATCCCCACAAGTATTCATGCAGTGACTTCCATATTTTTAATAAAAAATTTAGGCTAAATCAGTCAGGTTTCATAGAGTGCCCTGTGGTAGTAAATTTTTTAAATTCAATATATGTTGTAGAGCATTCGTTGTGCTACAGAATGTTATGAAAATCATAGAAGTCTGTGTTGGCAAAAAAAACAAATTCTGCCCAAATTTACTACAGCCATTACTCAAAAGCCATTTTAGAAGACATCAAGAAACACTGCCATCACGAGCTCCAGGAAAGTTTCCCAGACACCAGACTTGTATCGTTAGAAAGAAGAAGAGCTACTTCATCCAGACAATGTAAATATAAAGCCTCAAATTGCCCAGTGTTTAACCTACACCTTGCAAAAGTTAATGAAATTTTGTGGTTAAACAATTGTACAATGGAATGTACTCCATGTAGCACTTCCTGTATCAGCATTAAATGTATGGATTGCTTATAGACTGAATTACTGAAATGTAAAATACCACATACAAGTTTTAATAATTCAAAACTTGGTACAGACATGAAGGCATCACTATTCATTTTATATATTTTACTACATTTTTTCAAATGTACTCAATTTGTAAGGTATTGATTAGCTTTTGATTTCATCTCTTGAGTGTCAAACAGTGTTCTAAGACAGCACAGTCTCTAATGAACACATTCAAACTGCAATTTAGAATAAAAGCTTCTGTAGAGTGATAGGCTTTTTATATATTTTTTGCTTGGAGACTAGTAATACTAATATGCTGATAATGAGCAATTATAATTTCACATTAGCTATATTACCCTCAGTTTATTTCTACACATTACTTATAGTTGTACTGCCTACTTGGGGATCTAGCAATTAAAGAAGCAACCTTCAAAATGTTGAGTAAGATGTGAAAAAAACCCCACAGAATTAACAAGTTATTTCAGACATGGGATAGATTTTACTAAGATAACTTCAGACTTTATTCATCATCAGCTTTAGTGGTGGAAGGACACAAAAACTGCTATTGATCCTTATGGAATAAGATGAGTTATTTCCTTGAGCACTGCCCAAGCTTGTCATAATTTTTACAGTTTATACAGGAACATATTACACTTCCTGTTCTTCCGTAATCATCTGTACCATTTCATATCCAAACCTAAACTTTCTCGTGACGGTCAAGTACGATAACAAAAATCTTCTTATTGCCTAAGTACACTAAGACATGTGCCAGCTGTGGAGTAGCTTGTATGGCTATATAAAGCAAGGAAGTACATTTTGATGTCAAGTTATAATTAGTTTCTCAATGGCATCTTACATCAGCAAAAATTTTCTCGCCTTAGTACTTCTATTTATTTCAGTCCATTTTGTTCAATGTAATTACTCTTGTTGCTTAAGAACAAAACCCTTGCATTCTCTGTCAGATGGGATTCGCCTTCAGAATTCGTTGACTACTAATCATTTACAGGCTAACGAGGTAAGCATACTTTTGATTATTAATTATTCATATTTCTTATTCCTTGCTAGGAATTCTGGATGATCCCCAATGCTCCTAAGATGGGTCTGAGCAGCAATAAGCGAACCACTGTAAGAAATTTACTTTCATCAAAGCAAGCCCAATCACTGAGTCACATTGAGCGATCAAGCTCAGTGATAGTGGCTGCGAAGCTCATGGAAGCAATCAGCAAAGATGCTTGCAAATATGTAAGTAAAAGGTGCAGTAAATGCTGAGGTAATACTGTGATATTAGATTGACACCAGTTTTAGTGGGAATGTTTTTCCCACCAGAACAACTGAGGACTTATTAATTTAGCTGTAAAGATAACCTGAGTTAGATGCTTTCTTGTACTTTAATAGAGTATTTCACCCTAAATAATATTAAATTCAAGTCATTAGCTATAGAGTACAATTTATTGAATATGTTAGTTGTGGAAATTTTACTATTTATTTTGCTATATTTTTCATAAAGACCCTTCTTTACTACGCGAAATATATAGCTACTAAATAATGTTTATTTTAACCTCAATAGTATCTGTAATAATAGTTCAAACTTTTTAAAAAGTCACTGATGAAGGCTCTACAGAACCTGAAACATTTGAACGAAGTTAAAATAAATATGCTAATTTGTGATGATTGTTTCATATCAATAGGTAATTCAGGAGCTGAAGTACTCCCTAATCTGTTCCAGTGTTTCAGACATAGAAAACAAACTTGAGCTCTATGAGATTGTGAAGACTATAAATATACATTTCAACAACCCAAGATCTTCGCTATTCTCCCCAGGATCTGCTAAGAATCGCTATGCATTCTGGCACAAACATGTGCAAAGACGGTGCACTCCATGCACATGCCCACAACTCAGTGAAATAGAAGAGGATGTCATTAGATTTACAACAAACAGTAACATTTGTACTTGCAGCACATAGTTTAACCATACTATTTAGTGTGGCAAAATTTTTAAATATCGGTAATACAGTCAATTTTTCTTGTAATACCAAATATTCAATTTATGCATGTGTGGTTTTTCCCAAGTCAAAGAGAAGTTTGCATTATAAATAATAAGTTGAAATACTGTATTTGGCTGGAAAAAAGTTTGTGTTTAAATAAATAAAAATTTGTGTTAAATAAACAAATTGATACCAACTTCACCTTCATTGTTGTTTTCAACACCGCAGTGGTTAAAGAAGTAGTTCGTACTCTTTACCTTCATTCAGAGACAAAGTTAGATATTGTTCATCAAGCATCAGTCCTAGTACCAGTAACTAGGTGTTGTTCAGAGTAGAGAGAATCAAAGCAATACGATAGTTGGAGCAATATTTGGGTAGTTTTTTTTAATATACATTACAAGCAGGTACAGCTATTTAGTATGTGGCCCATATTCATGCCATGGGAAGAGCCATTTTATTGCATCTTCAAGAAAGTCTCAGAATAGTGGTGGCACCACACTGAGATTATTTCCTAAAAAAAATTGTAGTCACAATAAATAGGATGTAGACCCTTTACCAGAAAATATATTGAAGAATAATAAAAAGCTCAGGAATTGTGGGGTCAACTAAATGAAGTTAAAGACTTGAATACCAAAATTTTCTTTTGGATGTTATGTGACAGTATAATTTCTTCAACAGTCTCTAATGTAAGTGCATAAGTACAAAAAACGAAAGTCGGTTTTGTTTAATGAATGCTCTCAAACTATTGTTGAGCTCTCAATACATATGCATTTCTATCACACTCACATGATGTGACTGGCAATGTGCATGCAATTTGAAGAACTCTATGTTGACATCAGTATGGGTAGCAATATAATTGCCAACAAAGTTTAATAAAACTTCTGTTAATCATTGTATAGACCAATTAATAGAAATGAGAGCAAAATGCTGGACTGGTGCTATTATGCAGTGCAAACATTTTTCACTACTCCATTTTACGCTTAAATAGCTTAAATACTCAAATACTCATCTGTAGAGTAGTATGGTGGAGATTCCAGCACAGACCACACCTCCAGCCACACATATGTCACAACCCAACAACTGTTTATTTAACTATTTATTTCATTATGTTTATTAATAGTATTTATTCTATTAGAAGATCACTAATTAACATTCATGAAGTTCACTTCACCCTATCAGAAGTTCACACTTTCCCTTCCATATATGCAACCATATTTGGTCGCATGTTTGGCAGATAACTCTCACCCAATCAGATTTGAGCTGATGTATTATTAAAAGAGAACAATCTCGAGTGCAATGCTGAGTATTGGTAGCATATGACATTATTTGTGTTGGCCTGGCACTACGGCCTGTGTGTGCATGCACATTTGCGTGTCTATATTGTGTGTGCATCAACTGTTTCAATTGGCAGTGTATGCATATTATTGATTGTATATGCATTGTGCATGTAAGCACACCATTGATTATTGTTCATGTGTATGTACGTACATAGTAGAAATAGTACAATTTCTATCCTCACTTAGTGGTTTCTTTGGTAGCATTTGAAGCCATTCTGTTTTTCTGAATTACCAGACACAGTGTCAACAAACACCCGTTGCTCAACTGCAGTAATTTTATCTGACAAGTAAAAAAATATGTACTTACCTCATTTTTTTTTAGTGGCAGCTTAAACAATAAGGCATTCTGACTATTGCAATCACGGAAGCGACTAGGGAGAGTAAGTTAGCATAAGTAAACATCGTCACTCGTGTTAGTTGATGGATAGGTGTGGTCACGGTAAATGGTGGTCGATTTGCTGTGGCGATGAGGCTCCCGTTGTGGGATTGAATAGCTGGAGTATGTAACGCTTTCCTCCTGGTATTATAAATGGTGGAAATATATAAAGCATTCTACATGTTCTGCTAAAATAGGCTCTGTTTAAAAGGCATTTGCCAGCTTGGGAAGTCTTCACTCCAATTGCCAGATTTGTGAAGAAAAGCTAGACTAGCTAGCTATAAGCTATAGCTAATATAAGAAGTTTAAAGCTAATATTAAGAAATAATTGTGAAGAAAAAACAAAGGGGGCTGGAAGAGCTAGCTAGGAATATATAGAAACTATATAACTATTGGTGCATAACAGTTCCTTGCTTTGCTGCGTAACGTTTGACGATCTTTACTCTCCCTTGCCGCATGTACAATCACCAGTGGCAACTAACATTCAGTTACTATAAAACTGCAAATTTTTTAATGTTATAGCTTTTTGTGAATTGAAAAGTAGCATTTCAAAATTATCGCACAATTTTGAACCTAACTTTAGATAAGACTTGCTTACTGCTGTAGTAACATAAGAAACTGGGCGGAAACCAAAAAAACACTGTGTTTTTAAGAGAAAAAAAGGAACGCATGCATGTGTTAGAGGCTTATGTATACTGGTGATGTGCTTGAGCACAAATGGCAAACGAGCCTAAAACTACACTATTGTTAAACGTTTGGTTTTAACTTATTACACTTATTACACTCAAACTACTAAATAAGTAGTCGAATTTTTTAATTAAGTATATACGGTAAAGGGGTTCCAATGCCATAGTAACCACTCCCCACAACTGTTTGGATTGAAAAACAACAACAACAGGTCGACACAAAATATGCAAGGGTCAAAGTACAAAATGACATACATATGTCCACACATATAATTATTATATAAACGAACAAATATCCCTGATTTTCAATTGTGTTCCCCCTGCGAGTGTCTCACTCGCTTAAACATATACCCAACTTTTAGTTGTCCACCTCTAGTACTGTCTAGCTAGCTCTGCTTGCTCGCCAATTATCCTCTATAGTAACCTTGATCATATGCATGCTTGCGTTTTATTGGAATGGTTCAGAATACAAAAATTTGAGCTAAATCATTCCAACAATTTACAGATTTTTTAAAGCCCAAGTGTAATCTATAGCAGCACAGTAAAGTATGGTGTGTGTTTGTCTTTGAACATTATTATAATATGTGAACCGGAGCGGATAATGTTGTATTCACTCCATTCAAGCCAGAAATATTTCTTCAGAATTTGTTAAAATGTACACCTTGCCGTCACATTTCCCACTTACATGACATTGTGCCTTCCATTTACTTTTGAGATATATCATTCCAGTTTAACTTCTTATAGGAAATTTGTGACTTGTGAAATTCTGTGTGGAGTCACAATATCTGGCGATTTATTCATTTGGCTAGTTTTGTTAAATAGCAGTGATTGTTTGTGGCTTCCATGTTAGTTGCTGGTCCAAACATACACATACATACATACATACATACATACATGCTAGACATACACACTACAGCTTATTTACATAAAACGCTTATACATGGAGTACACCAAAGGATTTATTTGCGTATTTATCCTACAAATTGACATGAAGCACATGTGAAATCTTAATATTTTATGGCAAGGTTTCAATAATGTTGACGTTTATTCGTGGGAAGCTCTGCACCAACAAATATTTTCGGGGAATAGTAACCATACACTACATGGTTAGCCCACACTCATTGTAAGGGCACAATTACATGAGTACTTTAAGCTGATTATTGTGAGTTTTTATAGGTTTCAGAGTCTCTACAAAATATACACTAGTTGATGATCACATTTGTGACATTATATTTGGTCATTTGATTCTGACCTTAAAAACAATGTACGTGAAACCAAGTTGTGACAAAGCCAAGCCAAACAGTAGGCAGGGCAATACAACCCTATAATGGGTAAGATTGAACTGTTATTAAAAATACTAGTGGTGTGCTTCAGCACAAATGGCGAGCGAGCTAGCCCAACTTAAAAGTGATAGCTAACTATGAGCTACGGTACTTGGCATAACTAACCCTCAGCGCATATGTGCAAGAGGGTTATAGTAGTCATCATTTCTGTTTGTTTGTCTGTCTGTCTGTCTGACTGTCACGCTCTGATTATTGAGATTACTGACAATTAACAGTTGATTTCGGTATGAACTTACTCAGGACGAAGATTTAAGACCTTTTATTGCATTTATTATAATATGGAATATATAGAAAAGTTAGCTTAATGATTATCTTGATAGTGTGACATGACTACATATTGATTAAGTGTTACTTCATCCATATATTACGACTACTTCCATTTTAAATCTGCAACCAATGCTATATAATCTGACAGGAAGTAGACGGAGGGTAAGGCCACAAACTCCGACATCTCTTCAACCGAGGGCATTGAAATCACTCTATCAACACTCAACTGACCAGAATCAATAAATAATATAGTCCAGCACAGCCTTGAAGTCAACCGCATAAATAGAATTTCGGGCTAATCGTTGAGAAAATGCGAAGCTTTCAAATCCGCGGAGGTGGTACCAGCTTTTACAGGAAACGCCCCCTAGCATCATGTCATAATCACGTGAACAAGAATTTCTTGCAGCGATGTAGTTCGCTATATGCTCAGGGAAGTTTATGGAGTTGAGAGAAGTGAAGTTTCGCGTTGAAAATGTATGTCGGAGAGTGTTTCTGGCTAGTTTAGCTTCTTCTCTTATGAAGAGAGCGTTTCCATGTACCATTTTCATTTGGTCGAGCTAATTTGATGCCACATAAAAATAACTAACAGATTGCTTGATCTTTAGGAAGGAGATTATAATATTGTAATAGCTACATAGTGTTTAATAGCGTTGAGGGTTCGCACCTTTGGTGCTTCATTTATATAGTTTTGAAATTGAAATGTTCTAAAAAATGGTGAGAAATTTTTCTGTGAAAAAAATTTCTGCGACTTGGGCAGTGGATTTTGTCTTCGGTGACTTTTCCGACAACAAAAGTGAGAGGAAACTGGGATAGGAGATACATAGCTACCGTGGAGGTATTACTGTTGAGACTAGAGAGTTGGACTTGCTTGCTAAAGGAGAATTTTTTGTAGATGTATTCTCTTCTTTCACCGGCTTTTTTATACAATGCAGAATTAAAAATATTTTTTTCGCCACCGGGAATTGAACTTAGGCCTGCTTGCTCAACACACAAGTGCTCTGCTACGAAGCTGTGACAACCACCCAGCAAACAAACAATCCAATTCTGTGTTTATACTGGGGTACTGTTATGCTACAGTCTCACCCTCAATAGAGCAATGTAGTCGGGAATATGGTAGATCCAACTATTAACTAGAGCGAGGTTACAACAGTCTGTGAAAATGCATTAGGCGTGACTTTTGAATGGAATATGTTTTCATAACTTGTTTGCGTGAAGGTTAGCACTTAGGTTTGATTCAGAATTTCT
>WLWI01005258.1_pt1 | contig 10823 bp, 4 predicted proteins | sample 6701501 | NCBI WGS metagenome assembly WLWI01 (sample SAMN12718690, study PRJNA515312) | sponge metagenome | isolation source: marine sponge | host: Mycale hentscheli | place: New Zealand: South Island, Marlborough, Capsize Point | collected 2014-11-01
CTACCCGGACGTGGTCGTGACGTCATTTGTTACCACAAGCGTTGGAATGTGATAATTGGAGCACCCTATTTGGGGTGCTGCTGAACAAGTCGTTGTATTGTATGTTCCCAGACCCTTTCCTTCCCCGTGTAGCGGTTAACGGTTGGTAAAGGGTCTGGCTACGCGAGACTAATGACAAGCATCTTCAAGAAAATTTTTCTTCTGAAGTCTCAATTGCCTTCTTGTGGCTACTGGTAGCTAACTTAGCTATTTCTCCACCACATTTATCTACTTTGATAAGGATGTGCTGCCACTGGAGATGCATTTTTCTGTATAAAAAAAAAACTTTCCAGAATAAGAAGATAGTTTTAGGGGTATTTACAACGAACCACGCCAGTCTTTATTTTGGTAGCAAGCCAGGTAATTTTAGCCACTTGCTGTCCTGTGGATATTATTTCCTGCACTTTTTGTCCAGATTAAATAGAAGCATCAAATTTTCAGCGGGCATTTAGTGAAGACCTTTTGTCCCCAGACAAAATTGGATACTGTAGAAGTAGTGTAGTATAGCTAGTATGCTATTTTTTATTAGCTTATGCGTGACCGCAATCTCTCAAATTTTCAATAGAGGGGCAAATGTATTTATGTTGAGCAAGATTGGACCGAGAAATTGGTCGCTGGTCGGAAATGTGGTTGCTTCTCGGAGGTTCTAAATGCAGACACTTATTGGCATGAGTAGTAATACACAGCAGAGCAGAGCTACACTAGCTGGCTAGCGCAAACACAAGCGATTAAGCTATTTGACAGAGTTTGATTGTAATAGAAACAAAGTATCAAATAATTTGAATTTCAATCTTACAGGGCACAATAACTGATATGATACAAGACTTATATAGGATGGCAACACATGGTCTCTTCACAAAACAAAGGAAGGCTATGCAGGGCCTCTTTACAAAACAAATGAAACAAGAATGGCTACAGAAATTCAGGAAATGATCAAGTAATCAAATGAATAATCCAATGGCATGTATAAGCGCATGATAAAGATGGAGTGACTTGCAATCTGGTCCACAAAGTGACTTGATTGCTTTTAGTAAAGCAAAGGTTGCTTGCAGAGACTCCTAAGTGCACTCTGACCCTGCAGTGATCTCAGCCATTATTTCAAACTCGAAGAATGATTCAAACATACATACTGCTATAATGCTGTTGCTGAATGTTTTATTAATGTATGCTTTTGTTGTCCTCTTTGGCATGATTTAGCTGCTGCGTAAAGTCGCAAACTGATTTCTTTCAGCAAGATAAAAATTTAACAATCTAGCAATATTCTGATTATCAGTTTTATGTGCAATCTCCAATGCTGATAATCCATCTTCACTGATCAAATTTGCATCAGCTTCATTTGACAGTAATATTTTAACCATATCTGAATAACCCAGAGCACAAGCCAACATCAAGGGAGACCATCCATTACCTGTTTGAGCATTTAAAATGGCACCCTTTCCTATAAGCTCTTTCACTGTTTTAGTATGTCCCTTCTGACTGGCCACAAACAATGATGATGCTCCATTATTTTTCAGCAGATCTATCTGAGCACCTTTTTCTATGAGTTCTCTGACTGTTTCAGCATGTCCATTTTGACTGGCAACAAATAATGGTGATGCTCCATTGTTATCTTGTAGGTCTCTCTGAGCACCTTTTTCTATAAGCGCCCTCACAGTTTCAGTATGTCCTTTGTAGCTAGCAACAAATAATGGTGATACTCCATTTTTTTCTTGCAGATCTATCTGAGCACCCTTTGCTATGAGCTCACCCACAGTTTCAGTATGCCCATTCTGACTGGCCGCATACAATGGTGATGCTCCATTGTTTTCCTGCAGATCTATCTGAGCACCCTTTGCTATGAGCTCACCCACAGTTCCAGTATGTCCGTTCTGACTGGCTACAAACAATGGTGATGCTCCATTGCTTTCCTGCAGATCTACATAAGAACCATTTTCTATGAGTTCTCTCGCTATTTTAGTATGTCCATTCTGACTGGCCACATACAATGGTGATGCTCCGTTGTATTTTTGCAGATCTGTCTGCGCACCCTTTGCTATGAGTTCTCTCACTGTTTCAGTATGTCCATTATAGCTGGCTACAAACAATGATGATGCTCCATTGTTTGTTTGCATATCTATCTGTGCACCATATTTTAAAAGCTCTCTTACTGTTTCAGTATGTCCATTGTAGCTGGCAATGTACAATGGGGATGCTCCATTGTTATTTTGCAAATCTATCTGAGCATCCTTTTCTACTAGTTCTCTCACTGTTTCAGTATGTCCATTCTGACTGGCTACAAACAATGGTGATGTTCCATTGCTTTTTTGCATATCTATCTGTGCACCATGTATTAAAAGCTCTCTTACTGTTTCAGTATGTCCATTGTAGCTGGCAACATACAATGGTGATGCTCCATTGATACATTGTAAATCTATCTGAGCACCCTTTTCTACCAGTTCTCTCACTGTTTCAGTATGTCCATTGTAACTGGCAACTAACAATGGTGATGCTCCATTGTTGTTTCGTAGATCTATCTGAGCACTTTTTTTTACGAGTTCCCTTATAGTTTCAGTATGTCCATTCTGGCTAGCTACATACAATGGTGATGCTCCAGTGTTTTCTTGTAGATCTATGTTAGCACCCTTTTCTAAAAGTTCCCTCACTGTTTCAGTATGCCCACTGTAGCTGGCAACATACAATGGTGATGCTCCTTTTCTAATTTGCAGATCTATCTGAGCACCCATTCGTATGAGTTCTCTCACTGTTTCAGTATGTCCATTTTGGCTGGCTACACATAATGGTGATCCGCCAGCGCTTTCCTGCAGATCTGTCTGAGCACCGTTCTTAATGAGTTCTTTCACTGTCTTAGTATGTCCATTCTGACTGGCTACATACAATGGTGATGCTCCATTGTTTTCTTGCAGGTCTATTCGAGCACCTTTTTCTATGAGTTCTCTCACTGTTCCAGTATGCCCATTCTCACTGGCAGCATACAATGGTGATGCTCCATTGCTTGCCTGTAGATTTATATGAGCACCATTTTTTATTAATTCTCTAACTGTTTCAGTATGTCCATTCTGACTGGCCACATACAATGGTGATGCTCCACTGCTTCCCTGCAAATCTATCTGAGCACCATTTTTTATGAGTTCTCTAACTGCTTCAGTATGTCCATTATTGCTGGCCACATACAACGGTGATGCTCCATCATTGTTTTGCAGATTTATCTGAGCATCATTTTTTATGAGTTCTCTAATTATTTCAGTATGTCCGTTCAAGCTTGCCACAAACAATGGTGACATGACATGTTTCTTTAATGAACTTACTTCAGCATCATACAGTATTAACTTTTGTACTATTTTTACATGTCCAATAAGACATGCTATTATGAAACTTGATGCACCATTCATAACCTATTGAAAAAAATGTACAACCAACTTAGTAAAAATATTACTAAAACTATAAAACATCTCACTCAATTTATGTGAAAATTAAATTAAACAATACTACCCTGAACTTGTGCACTCAATAGGAGTGAACTAGCCTATAGCCTAAGTTGAGTTGGCAAAATAGTGTGCAACGTAAATGAGGAACTTAGCAGATACAAAACTAGAAGCCATTCGTTCATGTGAATGTAAGGGAATGGTATGTGAGTATGCCAGCATTGCATGTGAAGGGCCAATTACACAGGTGCACATTAACCCTTTCACCGCTGAATTGTCAGGTAAATAAAAAAAAATTGTTTTTAAGTTTGTCCTATGTAAGAAGAAAAGAACTGCAAATAGATACACAACTTCCCATATCTGATACTAGATTGTCTGTAGCTAATTTTGTGTCCAGTAGCTATAACTACTTCATCCTCATGAAAATCTTCACAACTGCTTTGTCTTCTAAAGCTGTAGTCAAACGCCTGGATTCCTTCACAGAGCAACTCTGTCTTTGTTATTGAATGGCTTCTGTAGGCATAAATATCTTCTGTATCTTCTCGTTTACTATATTCACCATCTAAAATGCCAAGATTGCTGTTAATCCAGGTCTACTACTTCAATAATTGACCTCCCTGTCACCATTTTGAAGTAAGCTAAAACTCGGACTCAGAAAGCTACCTCAATGTTTGTGCTGTAGCGTTAGAGCTACTGCTGCAAGGAATTTGAACATCACTTAATAACTACATGGCTAACTTTTTGAGGCTATAGCATTTGAATGAGCCAATGCAGACGAGAATAAACTACGGTTTTCCCCCGAGGCACTATACTTCAAACTGCCATACGGTGGTTACGACGGTGAAAGGGTTAACCAGTTTACAACACAAACATCCTACCATGGAAAACTTAAAGGAAAAGGTGGTCCAATTCAATGACAAGATTATATACTTGCATTATTTTAAGATGAAGCAAGGTAAGTAGTACTATTCAATTGCAATAAGTTATGAATGATATCGCTTGCTTACCAATCAAAATATTTAGTAATGCAACAGCTGCACTCATGTATATACAAATTTCAATGCTCAGATTTGAGAGTGACTCACTCATTTCACTCACTCATCAAATAGTTGCTCAGTAACATCTATTTAATTCAACATACCTTATATTTGTTATGAACATAATTGGGATCCACATGTTTACCTTCCAAAAGCTTCTCCACAATTTCTGAGTCACCATGCCGAATAGCATCCAGCATCTAGAACAAAAACGGAAATTTATAATACATCTCTGAAAGATTAAAAAAAGATGAAGAACATAAGCATTATAGCACTAAAAAGAATAATTATCTCAGCATCATCTGTGTGTGCACACACAACTGTCAAGTGAGCCTGTTAGTCTTATGTACTTGATGTCCGTAAATCAATTATTAGGCTTCTATTCCCAAAATATGATGCTTGCTTACTATCTCCATAATGATAAATAAAGGTTTTTCTTTGAGACCTACTCATTGTTGAGCAGAGTATAGCTATCTAACAGATTTCTTTATCATGGAAGTACATCTTGAATTCTGTATAACCTGACGAAATCCTAGCATTAACTATATATTAAAACTAGCAAGTATCCCGCCACACCGTAGTGCTTGATGTAAACTACATTGCAAATTAGGAACTCAGTTGTGGGTTCAAATCAGAATGGAAGTAAGTTTTTTTTTCAGTTTTTTTACTTCCTTCTTGACACTTTAGAATGAGTAGAACTTGATGCTTTACCCATTCAGGTAATGATGACACTTTTCCAGTTCAGGCAATGATGACACTTTACCAGTTCAGGTAATGATGACGCTTTACCAACTCAGTTCAGCTTATGAAGCAAGTTCATTATTTCTAGAAATACTATCTACTCATCAAATTATTCAGAGGGTATGGCATTGACCATATCCGTAAGTGCCAACTCTTCTAAAATTACAATGGGTACATATAACTTGCACCTTCAGGAATTTTGATCACACCCCCAGCAATTTTGACTATGCAGCATTAAGCATCACAAGTTCGCCTCTGTTTCTGAATCAACTGCTGGACTACTGCGATTGATTAATTCACGTATAATTATGGTGATGATAGAATTATAATGGCTGTACCTTTAGTGCAGCATGTAAATAGTGATCACTACATGTTAAATTAACTGAACAATACTTTTAGTAAGCTAAGCTAGAAAAGCCACAAGTAAAAGAATGAATAAAAAATAGGTGCCAGACTAAATTAACTTCCAAAACTTGTGAAAACAGGGACAAACAATACAGTTAACTGGGACAGGGGACAATGCTAAACAAAAATGGAATTGTCAGCCAACCAGGGGTGGGTTTGGCACCTAATTTACTTTTTAGCTTCATTTTGTTGAAAGATCATTGAAATGGAAGAGATTTAAAAATGGCTGATCGTTCCAACCATCTAAACTTTTACTTGATGTACCACAAAAGCTATTTAAAACAGTTTAAATTTACAAACAACACAAACAGTCACCTGGTCATTGTAGGAGGAGTATAGAATAACATTATCCAATGATATATAAGATAAATCAATATCTGTAATAATTTCTGACCGTGACTGCAATACATGCTGTAATTTGTCCATTACGTATGGGAAACAGTCTGCCCAAACTAGCCAAGATACTATCAGTGATCCTGGTCTCATACTACATATATAAAATGCTGCCATCGCCAATTCCTGTGGAAATGAATTTTTTAATTTCTGTTGTATTTTTTTCAATTCCTTTACTGTGTTATTCTGATGGTCTATAGATAATTCAGTCACACATGTCACAAGTTCCTCTGGAATATCTTTATTTTCATATCTTGGTTTCCAACATTGAATGAAGTCATATATAGTAGTTTCTGCACAAAAAGTTTCTACTTCTATTACGTATGCCTCTACCCTTTCAATCAGCTCCTCATTTTCAAATCCATATATAATGGTTTGCAACAAATCATAATCAATGAAACTCCACATGCGCTCTAGGCCTTCAAAAAAAACATTGAAGTTGTCTCTAGTAAGAGATGTATGAGTAACAAAATTTCTCAATCCCTTCAGTCTCAGTGGTAATCCATACTCAATAATGTCAGGGAGTTCTCTGATCTTCTCCTCATCTTGTAAAATCTCTTTCTTGGTATCTCTAACTATAAATCCAAACCTTTTCTCCAAACGTGTAATATTTTGTTTTACTATTTGAAAACGAAAATAACAACAACAACAACAACAACAACAGCAACAACAACAACAATAATAATAATAATAATAATTGGCGAGCGAGCGAGACACTCTCAGGGGTAACACAATTGAAAATTGTGGATATTTTTTTTTTTTTATATATGTGTGGACGTACGTATGTCATTTTGCACTTTGACCCTCGCGTTGTTGTGTTTGCTTCGTGGTCTACCCCTTCCCAATCTCCGCTAAACAAAATATTTTGGTTTATCGATCCCATATCATTCAAGGAATTAATTATTTACCCCTTCGTATTAGGTTGTTTCTGAATGCCACAAGACAACACTTAAGTCTTAAAAACTTACTGCTATACTCAATACTGTGCAGTAATTCTTTAGAACTTCTTGTTTTTTTTTCAAGTCACAAAATGTTATGGCAAATGGTTACTGTGGTATTGGGACCCTTTACCAGACATTTTTGGCCATTTTTAGTAGCTGTGAGTGATTGTTGTCAAAAGATACTGGTAATTTAGATGGTCAGAATGACATATTAGAGACTACAGAAAATGCCAGTACTTGGGAAATTGAGGTAAGAAAGTGGTTCTGTATTTGTTAGCTGAAGTATAATATAATCGTCACAGCGGCTGTATACTTTTAGAAATGGACTGATAGATTATTTTGAATTGTTTCATTTGTGCACTGGCTCGTTCGCCCTTTGTGCTCAAGCACATCACTAGTAATAATAATAATAATAATAATAATAATAATAATAATTGAGTGCTCAAAGTAAACATTAAGAGCATGATTGTAATAATAACTAATTGTGTATTTGAATTTCACACTTGTTTTTCAATATTACGCAAGAAATTTGTTGCGAGTTAGTTTTACTAATTTAGTGAGGATAATGAGGATTTTAGATGAAACATACATAGAATAACACTAGGGTCAGTCCTAGAATAACACAAAAGGTTGATTAGACCTTTATTTAGGAGAGTGTTCATAGGCCAAGGCTGAAGCTTTAAAGGTATAAGGTCTATTTTGAGGCAAGTTAGAAGTTCACTGTTATGTCAGAGGGTGCTTTAGATATTGTAGCAGGTACAAACAAATAGATAAATAATTTTTGAAAAACTTTGAAACTTTCTTTCAATAATATGAATTATGAATATACGAACAAAAACTAACGATTTCTCCTGGAATGAGGAGTTGAATGTAGTTTATCAACAACTGTAGAACTGACTAGCTGCTTTACTACAAGAAATAAAGTACACAATTTTTACATTCCAATAATAGCTACATAGCCAGAACTAACACACCTTTCTCACACTCTTTGGCAAGGCTCTTTTTTTCTGCAGTAGAGGATAGAGGATACATAATTACAATGATATACATAATATAGCTTTACTACATGCCAATGCAAAAACTAATACCATCCTCTATCTCACCCTTTCCCCTCGCTGTACCTGTCAAATTTTCACCACAATAAAAAGAATCTGATAGCTTTCTTTCTCCCATTAGCTGAAGTGCATTATCCAATTGTTTCCAGCTGGCATTTTTGTCATTGTTAATCCAGTGGTCAATAAGACTAATTATGGCTTCATTTGTACTCCTGCTATCATACTTGATTATACTGAGTTCACCCTTTTTGAAGCCAAGCTGGATTCCAAGGGCCTGCCATTCAGCTACATGCTTGATAGCATTGAATATATTTTTTTCATTAAATTCCATGGCTCTAGAGTAACATTTAAGCATACCATTCAACTAGCCAATAGCATAATGGGGTGAATAACTTTGTCAATCCCAACTGTTCTATAATATTTAAATTAGGGTGTGCACTTTGTGTACATATATGTAATATTATACATGTGTGTACTATGTGCGTTATGTGTATGCATGTGCCAAACTAGCTTTATAACAAGAAACTAGAGAAGAACCCATATTAGAGCCTACTGTAGTACAGCTTCATTAAAGCTATAGTGATGTGCTCCAACACAAATGGCAAACAAGCTAGCCAAGGATTGCTAATAGTCAAGGATTGAATGCAAAAGGGTTAAAATCACTGAAGTGAACACTTAGCACTTCACTGAAACATTTGGACATAATAATCTACACTTGTAACAAGGAAAACAAAACAACTTTAAACAACTGCAGTACCCTTTAATATTCTCAATTTACCAGGATACAGTCTGGGTAGCGTTACTATCCACATAAAACTACAATACTTTTACCTAATAATAACATCAATATTACCATTGCCATTTTATTCTCGCAAGCTCGCATAGCAGGGTAAGTGATTATTTAATTACCCGTATACATGTGTGTGACCAAAATATTGGCAAAATTTAAGCTTTAAAGACTCGAACTTACTTCAAACCAAAATGCCAATTACTACCCTTCAAATACCGATTTGCTCGTAAACTTTACACAAATTATTTGTGATCTTGACAGCCATTCCACTGCCCCACCCATTATTTCTTCATTCCTACATTATCTCTTCAACCCTGGAATGAAGAAAACGTGAAATGTGTTCTCAGTGAGCACCACTGGACCCACATACTAAAGTGTTCGGCTAGTTAACTTTACTTTCACACACACAAAAAAAACTACAATGACAGGTTGAGTGCTCCAGGCTCTAGTATTTCTTTTTAACATTTAGTAAAATATACTTCAGTTTTCTGAAACCCATAATGCTATATAATAAAGCATAATCAGGCATCCTAAAGTACTGCATATCGCTGCCATTCTATGCAACGATTGGTAAGCCGATTTTATACCTATAATGCATATATTAGTTCACATTTTTTGTTGGTCTGACAAGTGCAACCCCTCCTAGAAAATCAAGATGATCTGGTGACTCAATGCTAGTCTCACGTAGTCAGACCCTTTACCAATCACAACGCAAGGAAAGGGTCTGGTCAACTAACATAGAGCAAGTTGTGCTGGGCTGGGAAGAACAATAGAGAGGCGCGGTAACACGTGGGTGGAGTGGTCTAACCCAACACGTTAAAGCATGCAAGCATATTGATTTCCATTCATGAAGCAGGCGAAAAAAGTCATTAAAATATTAATTATGCCACGTCCACTATAATCTCCTAGTTAGCTGACAGTGTAAATACAACTCTCTCTATGTCAGTTGACCAGACCCTTTCCCACGTTGCAAGTGGTAAAGGGTCTGGCTATGCGAGACTAACTCATCGCACCTGTTTGGAATGGTGGAATGTAATAAACTTTGTAGGTTTACTTAACATCCTGTTTCTATCTATTGGGCTGATGTAAATCTATGACTTATCTGAGACAGTTGCTGTAGTTGAGGCAACTTTCTACCTCAGGTATGCAAAGTCAGCTTCCATCCTTACCTCTACACAGCTTCAAAAAAGAAGATATTGACGATAAGAGAGAAAAACAATAACGATAAGACTCGAAGTGTCCATTCCAGAATCAGGTAGCTCAGAGCAACTACAAGTGTAGGTAGGACTACTATTAGTACCCACATAATAGGACGCACAGATCAGACATTAAACGGGTGCGTTGGAGTCACCAGGCTTTCGCGTTCTTCTGGAGAGGGGCTGTGCTCGCCAGACTAGTTTGCACAACAATACTGAAAGCGTTTCTTAATAATAACGTACATGCTCCTTCGTCAAATGACAAACAAAGCCATTGCCAATCTCTTCAACCATTTCTGTTAGTCGTCGCGCACTGACTACGAGAACCACACCCCACAATATTGGTGCAGACATGCGCGCAGCAATACGTCATCAATGGTGTTAACACCGCGCGCGCACAATTGATTAAAAAACCATGTGGCTTGCCAAAATGTTTACTCTTATGTCTAATGACTACATTATGGGGGGGGGGGGGGGGGGGGGGGGGGCGTTACCATAAAAACATTTTTTTCGACTAATTATTTTAAACGTTTATTGTGTAGGTTGAAGCTTTCTGAATATGTGTCCAAAGTTTCAAGTCAATCGGATATTTATTTATTTATGCTTTTTTTTTTACTTACAGTAACTCGGATCCGCCCCCAATCTTTATGTTTTACCCAGGTAACCGTTTGTATAGGGTGTGTCTTTTTCGTTCCTTGTTTACAACTATAGCTCATTGTTGTTCAAAATAAAGCACACAGGAAGAGCTATTTAACCCAATGGTTCCACCGGAAAGGTATTGAAAGTAGTACTACTTTTGCCCCA
>WLWI01005259.1_pt1 | contig 10822 bp, 8 predicted proteins | sample 6701501 | NCBI WGS metagenome assembly WLWI01 (sample SAMN12718690, study PRJNA515312) | sponge metagenome | isolation source: marine sponge | host: Mycale hentscheli | place: New Zealand: South Island, Marlborough, Capsize Point | collected 2014-11-01
TATGGATGCAGATAATGGATGTGTGGATTATTAAAATCAAGTTATTTGCAGTGGTATTGGATTCCTTTAATTGAGGGAAAATTCATGGTACTAATTAAAAACAACACCAGATGCAACTTTCTAACGTTAAAGGTTAGCACAAATAGCACCTGTGTAACTTAACTTGGACAGAATACAGTAAAATAGTAAGTGAACGCATTTATACACACACAAGGATTGACCTCAATATGAATTTGACCTCAATATGAATACAATAGCAATGTATGCTCAATGTACTAAAACCACAACAATTGGTGCCGCAAACATCATTATGTTTAAACTGCACTGTTGTCCCAACACTTTCGTCTTGTACAGATATTCAGAAATTTATCAACAAAAATTCACTCCCGGCAGTATGTCGGATAAATGAACAAATATTTACATACGCTGAGAATTACTCACCTCAGTTAATGAAAATTCTTACCTTTTTTTTCAATAAGAACACAATTACTATAATCAATGCAGGAACAACAATAACCAAAAGTAAAATCAGCACAACAACTCCTGCAATGTATCCTGAAGTTGAAGCACCAGCCATTGGTGATTCAGCAGATTCAGGAGACGTCGATACAGTTTCACTCAAACCTAAAGAATAATATCAGTACACACTGATGGTAATAATTATTGACACTCATATAATAACGTCACAAGTCATCACACATGTGATACCGTAATGATTTTGATGATCAATGGGTAAAGACTCTAAGATTTAAGCGTTGGGAATATTTATACACTTAAAATTATTTGCAACACTTCATAGCAGACCACCCAACAATGCATAACATTCTATGGGAGTAACTTGATAATTAAACTATGGCATTACATGATTAATAATTTGTTAAATGAAATTAAACATGAATGTTTGGAATCCCTCTCATTGTTCATCAGCTACATGTAAAGTTTGCTTATCTCATTAATTGTTGTTAAGCACACCACTACTTAAAGAAAATGTTAGGTAGAGTTCAACATGGGGTGTTCTAAAGACGTATTTCCTTTAAGGGTGGCAATACATGCCCATACACTTTGGTTGCTATGGTATAGTTAGACCAGTTTATTGAGGATGTGGCCATTTTTATATCATGCAAGCAACCTATGATGAATACCTGACAGGCAAAGAGTGAAAGAGCTAGCATTAACAGTCACAGAAGATTCTGCAGCTTATTCAAGATCTGACTTGGAGGACCTGAATCCCAAGAACTGTTGCAGTAGAACAGCAAATTTTTTTTTTTTTTTTTTTTGGTAGGAGTGGTACAAAAATGAATAGTTTACAATTCTATAGAGCTATAACTTTAACTCTGCTCTCACTTATATTTTATTCACTTTTATTTTGGTCACAAATAGTTAAAATGCTTCAGAACAAAAATCTTTCTATAGGATTGTCAGGTGTGATGGGCTCTACATGTGTACCAAATTTAAGGCCCTAAATAAAGTACTGAGACCAAAAACTCCAGAATTGAATGGCTTACTTCCATTCTTGAGTTTTTAGTCCCAGTGATTCTTAGGATAGCATTATGTGTGTAAGCTGGCTTTTCATCTTGGAATTCTGGTAAGCAGCAGGATGTGGTTAAATTACTTGCAGTACACTAGCACACACACCACCTTTTTTTTAAATTTTTTATTTATTATTATTTTTTTTTTTTTGGTTACAGATTATTTTTAGCAGAATAGCTTCCCCAAGCCCAATAATTGTGCTACTATTTCTATGTAGCAGCTGCTTCCAGTGTTTTCCTACATACTACAACCCTAACTACATACACTACAATTTACATAACTTCTAATTGCTGCTGTTGTGGGTATGACTAAGTGCCTGGCTGTCCTTGCCTGAAACCACTGTGTGCTGATGATGATGATAGCAATCAGAAGTCATACAAATACTATGCCTTTATAAGCACACTTATCACATTCCCAGTTTCTTACCAGAGTTATCACTGGACGTTGGTGTAATAGCACTATCAGTGGAGGTTGGTATACAATGAATGTTTTTCATGTTCGATGAACTATTATTGTTGCAAATGTCAATAGCCACTACATAGATGGTGTACATTCTGCATTCAGAGAGCTCAATCTCAATTTGATTTACACTGCGCTGAATCACAGATCCATGAGGTCTTTCATCTACCATGATTACAAAGCGTTCAACTTGATCTGGAGAAGGATGACGCCAAGATATTGGAATAGAATTGTTTTCCATAGTATAATTTTCGCTCATTTGTGCAACGGGTGACAATCCACTCCCTACAAATACATATAGAACTATTAAGCGTTAGCTAACAAAAATGAATATAGCTCCAGATATTCGCTATTTGAGGGAATATATTTCATACACTCAATCAATACAGTACAAAACGTATCTTGTAAGCAGCAGACTGCAGCTAAATAATTAAAATTATTGAAAGTTCTATCTGTCAAATAAATATGAAATTTTCATTATAAAAGGACCAGCAAATTTGATATAGATGTGGTAGAGTAGCCACTCCCCACATTATTATAAGCCACTCCCCTTAGACACTCCTACGTTAACACCATCATTAGAACTATTATATTATCAGCATGCATTATTATTATTATTTCTGCTTAGCTAATTACTTACATTCCTTTTAACCCTCACCATTCATTACATCACTTCCTGTATCACATGATCACCTTGCACATGCTCAGTGGGTTTACTAGATATTGGCCTGCTATTGCTGGACACTGATAGCTAAGGGCCTGATAATAAGGGCCTGATAATAAGAGTTGTGTGGCTCTGTCTGACATTCTGGTGGCAGCCCTATCCTCAGTCTCCTGTTGCTCCCACCACAATAGACATAATATACCACAAGTTATTTTCCACTTGAGAATTTATGTTCATTTAGTGCCCCTTTAATTTAACTGTATGAAATCACCACCAAATTATGATGATTAACGATATCGCAGGTGAGCACTGAACTTGCATACCAGCATTTTTAGCCAAGCAATAGTGGTCATATAAAACTGGTGTACTTTTTTTTATTTTATTATTATGTCTGCAATCAGAGTAGAACACATTCTCATTAGCATAACACACTAAGAGAGAAGCCTATTGAAACAATTGCTGAATTAATCATTAACTACAGATATGAATTTTTAGGCACAGAAAAAAATATTGACAAATAATAAATAAAATGGCTATTAAATCTATAGGCATAATAATAATATAGAAAAGTAAATACATGAAAGGCTAGAAAAAATGATGGAAATAAAAACAAAACGACAGAAACAGAAACAGTTTACAAACTCTGGTCTGCAGAATTAGTAAACAAGTTCCGCAGCCTCAAAACACATGGGTACACAACTCGAACTAATTTAAGTAACCTCTATTAATAAACCATGTACAATTTTAGTGCGCTTTGTTATGTTACACACCATTATATGAGTAGTCATCACTACAGAACCGACATACTGTTTACTGTATATTGCATGAAATAGTGGTTTAAAAAAAAGCTGGATAGGGCAATCCATTTTTTTTGGCTACTTTTTATGAAACAGACCACACTATAAACTTCAAATGATATCAGAGACGTATGCACAAATGATAGAGGACAGACTTATGCCTTTGGCTGGATGCATCCTAAAGTGGGTCAGTAGACATTCCTCAAAGTGGTAAAGTAGGACCACTATAAGATGGAGTTCAGTAGAGTCATAAATTAGGTAGACCTAGAGCAAAGTGGTGAGCTGGTTTTTATTTCACCAAAAATCTATTTAAAGCCAAATATAGGTGTGTAGCCTTTATGGAATGGGCGTGGTTGTGCTAAAAAAGGGTTTGGTTAGACTTTAAGTTAATTTTGAGCCCACCTACCTACCCCCCTGAATATAAATGCAGTATTAAATATATTACATGAAATCCTTACCCGAATAGTTTTCATTATTTCTATAACTTACTGATCACATTAACTTGAGAAGTTCTTGGTAAATTGCCATCAATGCAAGTTACTGATAATGAAGTAACATCACGTGCAGCGAGAAAAACAAACTCTGAAATGAAAGTTCCACTACCACTAAAGAGTAAAGAAGAGAAAATACTGGAAGACCCCGGAAAAGTTAAAATATCGTTCCCGCTAACTGATGGATAAGAAAGACGAGTATTATTATAGGACCATGTTAGAATATTTCCTGTGGTTCTACAATTGAAGGATACATAATCACCATTGCAGATTAATCCTGACCTAGCTGATGAAACAAGGTCAGCTTGGGCAAATGCTTCTAAAACTAAAGATACACAAAATACAATTTCACAATGCTATTGCCAGATATATACTTGAGCCAGCTATCATATTTATTGCTTATTATATCACAACGTATCACACAAGGTTCATAACCAGAAACACATAATATTCACAACAAGAAATACAGATTCATAACCAGAAACACAGATTCACAACAAGAAATACAGATTCATAACCAGAAACCGATTCACAACCAGAAACAGGCTTTGTTACCTCTTTGAGAGAGAAGTGCTAAGCACCACCACACCCAGACATGACGCACCGCCATAGTTAGATAGAGGGACAGGATATTAGCATCGGTAAAGATCGTCAAGTTACGGCGGTAAACTTTTATAAAATTACGCTGCAGATAGAACGTATGAGTCTTTTTATCTGTAAAGGCTAGGCCTTTGGCCAGGGCAAGGGCTAGATCAAACCAATTAGCTGTGGTATGTTTATGTTTTTTGTTTGTTGTTGTTTTTTAACATAGAGGGAAAGCAAAATCCTCTCATTTGTGAAATAAAAAAGCCTTATCCTAAACCACTAGCTAGCTATTAGATACTGCCCTGGATTGCCTGATCAATTTTTTGGCTATCAATGTGTGTAAAAGGGCAACTGTGGTGGTAAGACTAGATGTATATCATAATGAATAGACTACAAGTAAAAATATAACTATGTCATGATAGGGTCAGTATTATTGATTGTTATGTTAGCTATCTTTATTATGTATCCACTATTGTCACATCACTATTCACATGCACTATTATCATAATTAACTGTTTTATGTATCACACCTTGTTAGATGTAGTTTCATATAGCTAGCTATAATGGCCAGCTATATCTTATTCATGCAGACTCTGGCTTCATATGAAATTTAACTTTGCTCAACAAGTATTGTTGGGTTTGGGAGAGGAGAACTGAGAGTTGTCTATTGTACCACCAGAATAGTACTGGTGTGTCAAAAAAAAAAAAAAAAGGGCTCTCTTAAATCTCTTAACTGCCTTCCTCCAAGCACGATCAATGTGCCAGGCATACCATAGATATTTAGTTCTTTCTGAATCAAATACATCCTTCCAAGCATTGTAGTACTGTAGTGCCATGTCTGACATAAATCACTCTGTAGAAAGATCACCACATGTTGATTTAATTGCTTCAAATATATATTTTATGACAGCTTCATCTTCATGATTTGATATACCCAAGCTACAGTATCAGGAAGGAATTCCTGTAGCTTGGGTATATCAAATCGTGAAGATGAAGCTGTCATAAAATATATATTTGAAGCAATTAAAGTTTGTAGTGTTACTAATGTGTAAATGTCTTAATTGATTTTTATGATTGTAATGTGTTGAGCTATAAACCACAGTAGAACAATCACCACGGACATTTTTTATTGCTATATGCAGAGCAATTCATATTTAGTTTACTTGATCCCTAACTTTTCAGTGCTCTCTTCCCAGAACCCCGAGATATATATTTACCGGTACGATAATAAATATTATTATTATCGTACCGGTAAATGAATCTTTCTTTATTGGTGAACTTTTCCATTTCAACAAGCTCCTTCTGCTATTCATTTCGCTAATACCTCAATGTAGCTAATATTAATATGAAAAATGATTAAGAAATAATTTATATACAACATACATCAATTTATTTTTATTGCCTACCTAATCAAAGTCCATTAATTCATTCTGAAAAACAGAATAAATTGTCTTTGGGTGAAAAATTGTTCTCACAAGTTTCATCAAATGGTAATATCTAATGCAATTGCTCTGTTTGTTATCGTATTACTAATTTAATACCATCTATGGTTGCAACAGGCATCAAAAGTGATCCAACTAAGGAAGAACCATCTTCTAAAATATCACCAACCTCATCCAAATTATCACCAACAGGTACTTCGTGAGAATGGAATATGCCATTTATTATTATTATCATACAATCCTGTCAAATAATGTTTCAGGGGCTAGCTGTGCTGAACACTTCAGTGGTAAGAGCAGAAAAAGATGTGCTTCAGAAAAAGCAAACATTTCTGCAGAAATTCTAATTATGCCACAAAAGAAAATAAAAGAAGCAGAAGAAGAATCAAACTCAAAGATTCTAAATACTTCAGTATCAGGTAGAATAGCCATTAATTCTTCTTTCTTTTTTTTTTTTGACATATCATAATTTTATTCGTTCAATTCCTGTGACTACAATATCAAATATTTAGATCCAGTGTACGTCATACAGAAGTCTGGCTTAATTAATACACCTAGTCTTCAACAACAGCAGAATCAGTCCAATTCTATTTGCCTCTCTTCTTCTCTATTTGATACTAATAACTTACAGCAAAATAATACCAAAGAACCATCATCACTGAGATGTAAAATTTGCAATAAGCATCGTGTATAGTGCAAACTAAAACCATTGTTGTTAATAGAATGCATTACCTGAGTCAGAAAAACACCACAGTCAAAAGAATTTGTTTGCCTTGGAATATTCTATATAAGTTTGATTTTAATATTAAGGTCACTAGTTTCATATAATTTATCATAGACTTACCTTTATAGCAGTGTAAGACCAATTTTGCCAGTTTGGATTGGCATATCCTTTCTCATTGAATCTTTCATTAAAAAATATCATACTGAGGCTAAATTGAAAAATTTTAAACCATTAATTTGACTACTTTAGAGAGTTCCAATAATTTGGATGATCGTTATGAAAAGAATCGTAATATTTCACTGCCTTCTTTGATGTGTCCATAACCTATATTTGACTGTACAGTTTTTCCAAAAGAGTCCAATGACTATTTTCATGGTTAATAAATGTGAGAATGTAGTCATATTCGATAATGCTGTCCTGAAGAGAAAAAAAATACACGAATTGTCCAATTTATTGTCAACACATCAATTGATAATTACCTTATTGTGCCAACGCTTTACTCCTGAATATCCTTTATGTATTAGTTTCTTCATGAAGTGTGATACCAAATTAAACACTCTCTAGTGTATAGATGCCGTATGATTTAAATGGCTATTTATGTTTTACCTTGGAAGACTGAGTTCTCACCAGATCCAAATAACATTGTATAATTTAACACAATAACAGTACTTTAAAGACAGTAGCATATTAGCTGATGATAATATTAATACAAACCTCATCAGATAGCCACTGATTATTTATTATTCTCTGTAAGGGAAGGGTAGTGATTACGCTCTGTGTATAGAATAATGCATCTAAGCTACTCAATGTAGCTAAGCAAATCATTACCACATCTTTTGTATACTAAGACTGATGGATCCTTAGAAAGTACTTCTCGTAAATAACCTTTTGTAGCCTAAAATGGTAACAAATTGAAATTTTTGTAGTAAGCTTACCTTTTCATCATGATATATTATAATAATGAATAAATAAATAAAATAGCTTAATAAATAAATAAATTAAATAAATAAATAAACAAACAAATAAAAATAAATAAATAAACAAACAAATAAATAAAAATAAATAAATAATAAACAAACAAATAAATAAAAAAATTATACAGCCAGTCGCCATAGAGACCTCAGGCGCCATAGGGCCCTCTACCCTATCTGTTCTAGAGAAGTTAGGCAGACGCATCCACCTGGCCACGGGAGACCCCCGCTCTACACAGTTCCTCCTTCAGCGGCTGTCAGTAGTGGTACAACGGGGAAATATGGCAGCAATTTTAGGCAGTACAGGCCACTAACTTATTCATCATATTTATTCATTCACACTGAATATTGCAGTATTTTTTAACACAAATAAATGCTCTACTCTGTACTCTCATGGCTTACAATCACTGCTTTGATGGTTACTAAGCACAGATATAAGTAGGTTGTTTAGCTGTTTTTGGCTCAAGAGACACTGCAGAACACTTGCAGCGAAGCAGGGTATTCCCTAATTCCAGGAGGAAATAACATAACCACTAAATCTGATAAGAAGCCTGGTAAGAAGCTAGCCACACATGGTTTGAAGTTGGTAGAATTAAATGGAATCCAAACTACTGAACAGCAATTTACTAGTGAAGTGGTAATTAGCCCTCACTAGTATTCCAACTCAAGATCATTAATTATAAACCAGCAATACATCAAATGACTTACTCACCCAAAAATAAATCCTATATTTTGGTGATGTTTTGAAGTAGAAACACAAGAACATTCATATAAATAAGAATTTTAATCTCTGCTCAAAATACCGGTCAAAGCATACTGTTTTCTTCATTGATAAAAAAAACACCGTACTTTTCCCACTGGCTAAAAAAAAAAAGTGACTTGTCTCTTCCTGAATAAGCATGGAGTGTCAGCACTTAGATCAATCTCGGTAATAATAACTATTTGTTGCCCCCCCCCCCCACCTTCCCCCAACTTTAAACTGTGTTTCTGCCTCCTATACATTAAAAGACTCAAATGTCTTTAGTCTCTTAGGCCTAGTTGATGGTTAGCAACTGGTGCTACACAGAATGTAGGTTTTCTATCAAAGTTGCTGCAGTTTGCATGACTTCATGACATCAAACAGACACCCCACTTTATAGGTGACTATTGTTACATTGTGATCTAAAAATATTACGTAGACATTCAATAACTTTCTGTCCAAAAGTTCGGGGTCTTTCCCCGACCTATCTGGCCCCCTGAGCTTCCTACCTTTTGCCTGCTAGCCTATTAGTCTGGGCTAGAAATTCAGGTTATGTGGCCAACCTTGTTTTTCTATATAAAGTAATTTTTAAACTTATTTAGGGCAATTTATACCTGCTGAATCCAAATCTGATGAGTGCCAGTTGCAAAAACTTGAGCATTTCTCGACAATTAAATTTATGCACCTTTTTATTTTACGCATTTTAATGTCAAATAAATCCTGTTGTCTACCATTTACTCTAGCATTAGGCCATACTATAATTTCTCAATGAGATTAGTTCTTGTCTGACATAGCATTTATAACGACATCAAACTTTAATCTGTTAAGTGCCTTATAATGCACTGTTATTTCCTTGTATGGTAATTTTCATCGCTTTGTTTGAGAAAGAGAGTGAAAGTTGCCCAGTATGTGCTCACACACTATTGTTTGGTTTATTGAACTTCAATTTTTGTATTTTAAATATTTCAGTTTGTTTTAGCGGTAAACTTTACTTAACAATTTTTGTTCGAATTTTTTAAACTCTTAATAAAAACCCACGAAAATAGTCTTACAACAATATCAATCATATCTCTCTTGACCATGCTCATATAGATAATATTGCACCACTGAAACTTTTTAATTAAGAGAGATAAAATTATTTTTGGATAAAATCTATATAGCTACAGTTAAAAAAAAAATCAATGACATTAGCTAACCTCTATTGATACAACAATAATAATAATACATGCAAAATGCATAATACAAAGGATTTTAAAATGAAAAGTTCAAAAATGCTGAGGAGGTATTGGAGGAGGATTATCTACAGTTAAATCCATTTCATTGTCTTGTACTTCCACTTTCTTTTCTGGTAATACTTCTGAAATGACAAATTTATAAAGAATGGAGATAAGTTTTTACATAATCAAATTTGCAGTATTTATTTTGGAGAAATGCAAGCTAGCTAACAATTAATACATTGACTTTATGTTGAATTCCTATGAATTAAAAACCTTTACTTATTGAGACAAAGGAATAATAGGGTTATCATAACAGCTATTAAAATTACCTGTTGTATATATATTTAGTAATTCATCATGCAACTCATGTTCACCAATATTCTTCAATGCATCAGCAACTTTCTTCCAAGTAGGCACATTTTGACTTCGTATCCAATTGTCACATAGCTCAATCAGACAATCAAAATCGTTTGTTGCTTTAGCTTTCATTAATTGTATGTCTTCTCTGGAGAAATTGAGATACTTGCCCAAACTCTCCCACTTACAAGCTACTTCACGCAATTGTATGAGGAGAGTATCTAAATTCAATAGCTTATCTGTAAACGAAAAAGTGAAAATAATGTTCATAGTTGTAAATCACATTCTATTAGCAATTTCTGTGTAGTACATGTAATATAATATTTACTATACATTAAACTCTCTCTAAAATGACATCTCCAATAGCGTGCCCAATACTGGACCGGTGAGTCTGTGCACTGACTGAAAGTTCAAGAAGAAGAATTAATTGTTAGCATCTGAATAACAATCACCTTCAATTTCAGGCAACAGACAAAAGCTGTTGGATGAAAGGCTCAAAATCAAAGCAAACTGCTTCCTGAATGCGGACATTTGGCCACACTTCCTAATTACAAGAGAAGCAGGCACGTTAATTCTTCTATAGCACTTGCCTTGATTTTTTTATCCACTAAGGCTTTTCAATATACTATGATGAATATGTATATATATTGCATAGGTTGTTAGCAAGAGCACTGTATACAGAGAGAGCGATAGCTAAGTAAGTAAGCACAAACTTCAACTTAAGTATCAAAGAGAAATCATTAAACAACGATGCATTATCAATACAACTGGAGTGACTTGTACAAACTAGCCTAATAGAGCAACTAACTACAAAATCAGTGGTAATGGAAGTGGGGGGAGGGGGGGGGG
>WLWI01005260.1_pt1 | contig 10821 bp, 12 predicted proteins | sample 6701501 | NCBI WGS metagenome assembly WLWI01 (sample SAMN12718690, study PRJNA515312) | sponge metagenome | isolation source: marine sponge | host: Mycale hentscheli | place: New Zealand: South Island, Marlborough, Capsize Point | collected 2014-11-01
TCATCACTCACTGTCTCCGTATCATCACTCACTGTCTCCGTATCATCACTCACTGTCTCCGTATCATCACTCACTGTCTCCGTATCATCACTCACTGTCTCCGTATCATCACTCACTGTCTCCGTATCATCACTCACTGTCTCCGTATTTCAGGATTTGCTCCTCTGGAACTTAATTCAACCTATGGCTCCTCCTAATCTGTTAAAAATATTCCGTCTAATGCTGATAGAACTTCTGCGCTAAAGAATGACATAGTCTCCAACTAGTAACTACTTGAATTGTACGTTTCCAAGGCTAAAGCTGCACACATGCACACTTACCCGTACTATTTCACTTGGCTATCATGGTATTTCAGTTAATTATGTGCTATTTGACTTTCCTTGTGCGATTTCAATTGAGCAGCGATTTGTTCCCATAGGGCCATTTATGCGCCATGCTATTAATTAAGGAATAATTTTATCTTTGGGGTATTTCACTTGTAAAGTGCAAAAACAATTACATAATCTAGTCTTTGATTACAGTTTATGGGTTGTTGTTTTTTTTGTAATATTTGAGCCTGCCAGCCATTCAATGTCCAATATCAGATGTCAGGTGCCTGAATAATTCTTCCATTCCTCGTCTTCTTCCATCCTCATGCAGTAGACAATTACATATGTTATACATATATGTGTTATTAATTGTATTTTCTTTTGTGTGTGTGTGTGTGTGTGTGTGTGTGTGTGTGTGTGTGTGTGTGTGTTCACGTGCACACATTTTGTGTATGCACGTTGTTACTTGGATTCCAGAGAACTCCATGTATCTCCAGGAGGACGGTGCACGTGTACATCAAATATTTAGAACCCACAGCAGACCAGGTCATCCATTCAGGAAATTCATCACAGGTTAGTCAAGCCATCTTGATACCGTGCTGTGACACGTGGTTGGGTAAAGTATCACTGACATTATAAGCATATGTAATTCCAGGTAGCAAGGAAACTTTGGAGCGCCGTCCTAAGGAGCTTGGTATTGATGTAAGAAAAGCTCTTCTAAAGTTCCATTCTACCTACTATTCCTCCAACGTCATGACACTGGCAGTCCTTGGAAAAGGTAAAAGGATATTACATAATACCATCATGTACGTAAGTGAGTGTGGATGTAATTGTACTGAGCCCCCTTCATGCTGATATTTTACTGAGCCCCCTTCATGCTGATATTTTACTGAGCCCCCTTCATGCTGATATTTTACTGAGCCCCCTTCATGCTGATATTTTACTGAGCCCCCTTCATGCTGATATTTTACTGAGCCCCTTTCATGCTGATATTTTACTGAGCCCCCTTCATGCTGATATTTTAATAATGTACCAAATCAGTCAACATTTAAAATCTTTTCTCCGCAGAATTGTCAGAGAAGTTTCAAATTTCTATATGGTTGCTAATATATTTTTTTAATTGATATCTGGGACTATCTGTACCTAATTCAGAATCCAGTATGATGTCCTTATTACCTGCAAATCTTCACAACAAGCCTTGTTTTCTAAAGCTGTAATCAAATGCCTGATTTTCTACACGAAGCAACTCTCGGTGTATTTAATGGCCCTTGTAGGCATCAACCACCTGGTTGCAAACTACAGTTTTTGCAGAAACCTCAAAGATACCGCGTCATAGACTTCGAACTTTACTTAATAATTATTGAGCTAAGTTTTGGAGGCTATAGCATGTGCGCGGGGTAACACTAACAAGAATGAACAGCACTTTCCTGTGGCATTACTTCAAACCCGTATACAACAGGTATGGAGTGCAAGGGTTTTGCTGCTGTTACTGCTGTAGGATGATAAGAGACTTCAGTATATGCTGGAGTGGAAATTTCTCTAAGGACCATTCATTATTGTTATTATTATTGTTATTATTATTATTGTTGTTGTTGTTTATTATTGTTGTCTATTATTATTTATTATTATTTATTATTATTATTATTTATTATTATTTATTTTATTATTTATTATTATTATTATCACATTATCATTATCTTTATCATAATTATTATCATTTTGTTATTGTTGTTATTTTGTTGTCGTTTTTATCATTATTTATTTGTGCTGTATTGCTAAAGTATTAAATTTTTATCAATCCCAGGTTTGAACACCAATAGTAAGATTTCATTCTCAGCCTGATTAATTATACCAGTGGCTGCATGTATGTTCTAGAATCCTTGGATGAGCTGACAGAGTTGACTAAGGAAATGTTCTCTCCCATAAAGAACAAGTCAGTTCCTATTCCAACTTTCCCAGAACATCCTTACTCTGAGAATGAAACACAGGTAAATGTGGACTAATGGTTGAAATAAGGATATTTATGTGAGTGGTGAATTTTGACTCAAAAAGGTGTAAATAATATTTCATTCTTTCATTAATTCATTCATTCTTTATTTCATTCATTCATTCATTCTTTTTTTCTTTCTTTGTTTCATTCATTCATTACTTCGTAGTTGTGGCTGGAGATTGTGCCAGTGAAGGACCAGCGTAAACTGAAGTTTGAATTTCCTCTTCCAGATTTCATGGAGTATTATGACTCTAATGTAAGTCAACATTTGATGGGCCAGTAACTGTTGATATGCTCACTGTGTGTGTGTTTGTAGTAGACCACAACCATATATGTTCATGCTTTTTATAGCTGCTTCATCAGGCTGTTATACCTACGGCTCTAATGATTTATTTTTTTTACTACGGAATATTTGTAGTTATAAAAGGTCAAACATTTTTATTTTAGGAGTGATGCTGTAATTTAACCTTTGACTCATTTCCTTATCTTAAACACTAATTAAAAAATTGTGTATGTGTGTCATACATAAGTCAACTGGGTGGGATGTTGGGTGGGGCTACATTTTTATTTTAATAATCAGGTTCGTTTTGAAGCTAGTGGTTGTACTGGTGACAGTGGTGCTGGAGACAGTTGGTGCTGGTGACAGTGGTGATAGTGGTGCTGGTGACAGTGGTGATAGTGGTGCTGGTGACAGTGGTGATAGTGGTGCTGGTGATAGTGGTGCTGGTGACAGTGGTGCTGGTGACAGTGGTGATAGTGGTGCTGGTGACAGTGGTGACAGTGGTGCTGGAAACAGTTGTCTAACAATAGAATTTGTCTGGCTTACTGCCCGCACTCCCTCCAAGGCAGATGAAACCACCAGTAGATTTAACTACTCGTCAAGATTTAGTTACTGGATTAACGAAAGCTTAAGAACTATAGACAGTGTTTTATTTCATAGAATAGCGGATAACAATAATGAAGCAGGCAATACATACAAGAACCAAGCTATTTTTTTTTAGTAATGAAGTCTGTCCAGCTACCAACTGTGTAGTCTACAGGACAATAAACTGGTCATAAATTCTCTTTCATAACTCTCTGAATTAGTATAATTAGTATCCAACTGGATTCTCACCAGCACACCACTAACCTCTCATTGTATATGGAGGCCTCTTTTATATTTGTTTCTTCGTGTTTTACTTCAGCCATGCATGTATGTGGCACATCTTCTTGGCCATGAAAGTAAAGGCAGCCTCCTGTCTCTACTCAGAGCCAAAGGATGGAGCAGTGAACTGTACGCAGGGCCTATGGCTGGTGCAAAAGGATATATGTTCTTCACGATTGGAGTGGATTTGACCGAACAAGGAGAAGGTTGGTATATAGTTCACTCTGTGCTATTTGCTAAATTTATTTAATGAGAAGGAATTTAGTGGAGGTTTTTGGTAGTCATATTGTTTTTGCATTTGTTTATTTCACTTTATTTATGAAACTAATAATAGCAGCACATTCACATTGAAATGGTTTGTAATAGTAACTTTTGCTCTTCGGCAGTATTTATTTACAATTTCATTAAGTGAATTTTTAGTACGATCAACATCATTCATGGCCATAAGCATGTGTAATAAAAGTACCATACTACTTCGATAAGTCTTCCATATTTTAGAGTGGAAAGCTCCACAGTGTCAAAATGTATGAATTATTTATAATATCATTATAGTACTAGCAAGTACCCTGCCACACAGTGGCGCTTGACCTATTGCTAAGTAAGAATGCACTAGCATAATTTATCTTGCTCAGTTATCATTCTCTACCATTGGTTAACATTACACAAGTGTCCCTCTCCTGCTCTCTTTTTTCTGAATAATCTCAGCTTTTCTTATCCCCCACGTTTCCTTTCTTCAGCCCTTTCTACCTCTCTTGCTTCTGAATCTCTTTATCCTATTATCATGATAGTGGACTTGAGCTTTGCGAAACTGTTGCCTTCTTTTTCGTACATTTGCCTTCCTTTTTGAAACTGAAGTGGCCTTTACTGTCGATTCCACCAACATTTTAGTTACAATAGCTAATATCGCGCCTTTTTTTCCTTCTCTTCCGTTCTCTTTAAACCTACGCTGCCTTACCTCACTAATTCCAACAGCTTTTTATAGTTAATCATCTTTTGCCTTCTCTTTTGTACTTTTACTTTCGCCTTCCTTTTGAAACATACCCCGCCTTCCTTCGTCTACTATTACACCCGTTTTTAGTTACAATTAATCACTTTCTTGAGAAACTGTTTAAGATTCTCAAGTTGCCCTATTTAAATATTTGTCTTAAACAAAAAAAACAAAAAAAACAAAATACCAGTAACCACAACAGGAGGAAATCCTATGAATGTTTCAGCTGTTGTTTTATTTTATTTTTTTAGAACATGTGGAAGACATCACAAGTGCTGTGTTCCAATACATCGCCATGCTGAGAGCAGCTGGACCTCAAAAGTGGATCTTTCAAGAGTGTTCTGTATGAGCAAGCCATTGGTTCACTTTCAAAACTTAATGTTTCCGTTTGTTACAGGATTTGTCTAAAATAAATTTCCGGTTTAAAGAAGCAGAAAAGCCACGCGCCTGCACCCAGAACTTGGTGTACGGATTAAATGTATGTCAATTAATATGTATTCACTAGTTGTGTAGATAAATAGAAAGTACATATGTTCCTGTTTGTGCTGTACTGTGGATTTGTTGGAAAAATAAAATGCGTTATTTCCACCCCAAAAAAAAGTTCTTTATTATTTATTGAAGTTTCTACTTTAACTATAAAGTATTTTAATCCTAAAAGAGTGGCGGTGTGGATTAGATACTGAACAAATGTTCACTCACTTATTTCTATTTACTTAATTAAATATTTGTGGTATTGCATCCTAGCATTTTTCTTCTCAGGATCACTATTAAACTAAAATCTTTCACTGGTGTCATTGTCACTGCTTCATATTGAAACATTATGTACTGCATATTTCTAACAAAATATCAAATTATAATAACCTTGTTAGGTCTTCATTAGTTGGGGGGGAAAAAGAAAGAAAGGAGAAAAAAGAAAACTAGCTTACTATGTTTACTCAATGAAACTTATTCATCTACGTTTCTGTTTCTGTTGTGTGTGTGTGTGTGTGTGTGTGTATTATTTGTTATAGTATTACTCTCCCAAAGATGTCCTCTGTGGAGATGTCCTGACCACGTACAGGCCAGACCTCATCCAGCTGGTCATGGACCAGATAACACCACAGAATGTCAGAGTGTATGTGATAAGTACAAAATTCAAGGACAAGACTGAGCTTGTGGAGCCTTGGTATGGCTCACACTACAATGCTCGTAAAGTAGATCCAGACATCATCCAAGCATGGAGCTCGGCCCAGCCAATACCTGAGCTTCATCTACCTGAGCCCAACAAGTTTATTCCTACAGACTTTGATCTTGTTCCAAGAGATGAAACAGATGAAAAGGATGGTGGTAACACCTTACCAGTTCTAATTAAAGTGAGATGGATAGTTTCACAAAAATGTTTAAGCCAATTCACAACATTATTATGTTACTAGCAAGTACCCCACCACACAGTGGTGCTTGATTTACTAACTATTGACGAAAATTATGAATGTAGTAGGATAAGGTCATTATCAATTCATATTATCCTTTACTACTACTACTTGATTTTGTATTTTTATTATGTTAATTATCAAGCAAGTGAAGCGAGCGAGATACTATTGGTATGAGTAATAGCAGCGGTTACCATGCTATTGATTCCTAATAGCACAGGTTACCCGTGCTATTACTTGCAAATATTAAGCCAGATTTTCTTAAAATTCATTTTTAGTGTAGCTACACTTCATCGTTCACTCACTATCTCTATGTATTTCAGGATTACCTTCCTATTGAACTTCGCTTTCTACCGATAGTTCCTCCTAATCTGTTGGAAAAATTCTGTCTAATACAGGTAGAGCTTCTGCGCTAAAAAATAGCATAGTCTCCAACTACTCGAACTGTACATTTCAAAGGCTAGGCCTACATGCATACACACTTAACCATACTATTTCACTGGGCTACTGAGGTATTTCACTTACTATTTCACTTGTTACATATTGCTTCACTTCCCCGTGCGATCTCAATTGAACAGTGATTTTCCCCATACATTTTTGAATGAGCATTTACATTGTACTGTTAGGGGTGAAAAATTAAAAATCGGGTATATGCTACAATTATATATAATTTATTTTGTACGTATTCCCTTTAAATGCACACATAACCTTCTTTTCTCCTAAAAAACAGCTTTTTAGGTTAGATCTCAGCTTCTTTTGATAGGACCAAGTAAGTTTAACTTAGACTTAAAGCTGTTTGATTATTTTTTAGAAATACTTTTTTTTAAGTCGCATAAAGCTGCAGCAAGTGGTTGCTATGGCATTGAAACCCTTTACCAGGTGTAATTTTTAAAAACCCTGGGTTAACTGGTCGGCCATTCTTTTAGTATCTGAGTGCTGTTTATCGAGAGCCACTGGTAATTCTAAATACCAGAAGCTTTTATTACTTGGCAAAGCTGAGGTTCACTTGCCTTTAGCTACAATACCAATAGTCGTTGTTGATAATCACCTTCATTTTGTTAAGTGCCTTCTACTGAATGTGATGATGCTATACCCATTCAGTTTAACTCAGCTCATGAATTATTCATGAATTCAGATACCATCGTCACACAACTACAGATAATTAGGCAGCTAAGTGTTGTGTCACTTCTGCTGTGCTGTGTTAAAATGCTTGATATAATTATTTGATATTTTCCAGGATACTCCCATGACTAGAGTGTGGTACAAGCAAGATGACACTTTCCTGTGTCCCAAAGCAAACCTTAGCTTTTTCTTTAAAGCGTAAGACAAATCTTGTCCATTATTTGTGCGAAATTAGCTATTCTCTTTGTTTTTCAAGTTCTTGTTGTTGTTGTTGTTGTTGTTATAGACCTGTAGCATATCAAGATGCCATGAGTTGTGTCCAGATCAGCTTGTTCACTGATTTATTAGAGGATGCTCTGAAAGAGTTTGCCTACGATGCTGACTTGGCTGGCATAGTGTACTACATACATTCCAGCTTATACGGAGTGCTGGTAAATATCTGACATTTTGTGGCATAAATAGAATGTCAAGTTTTTGAGCCTGTGAAGTCTTTGAGTCTGTCTAGGCATTGCTAGCAGTTATAATTTAGAATTACCAAGAGCAGGAGTAATTTAATTGTTGTTGTTGTTTGTTTGCTTGTTTGTTTGTTTAATATGGTGGCTGTAGTTAACCATTGAAGGATATAATCACAAGCAGGATGTTTTGCTATCAAGAATCATGAATCAAATGACAACTTTTGTTGTTGATCCGAAGAAGTTTGAAATATTTAAGGACATAAATAGTCGCGATTACAAGAACTTTGTTGCGGAGCAGCCTTACGTCCACGCTATGCATTGGTTCAGTGCTGTTGTGGCTAGTCGCAAGTGGACAACCCCAGAAAAGGCTGCTGCAATAGGAGGTAAAGGTCAAGTGATATCCGTATACACTTTTTAAATTTATTATTTTGTTGTGTTTGTTAGGTGTAACATGTGAAAGTTTGCAGAAGTTTATCGGAGTATTTTTTTCCCGGATTCATATTGAGGCTCTTCTTATTGGCAATCTTTCTCAGCAGGTTAGTAATTAGTGTTGGTTAGTTTGTGTGTATGAATGTGCTGTGAGGAAGGGGTAGCTAAGGGAATGTGTGTTTTGGATGATTTAACTCTTGTGAAGGATCAACTTGCTGGATAAACTTGAGGATTTATAAAGCAGGACAGTTCTGTATAGGAAGATAAGTACAAATACGTTTGTCCTCGTTTACAAGGATTTAATTCATTGCAGAGCAAGCAAAGTGAGTAAGTATAGACACAACAGCTTCAATGCAGTCTGATGCTTGTCCACCCAGTTGGTTTAAGGTAAACGTACGTTTTGTATTACATTTGCTGTCTGGAGTCAGAGATGAACCTAGTATTACTATAAGTACAACTAATGTGAGACTGTTAGGTGAGTTGTGTAACTGGCCCATGCTCACTGCCACTAAAGCTTTGTGTCATTGTAGTTTCATTGCTGCTGCTGTTTGTTGTTGTTGTTGTTGTTGTTGTTGTTGTTGTCTGTAGGGCTCTCTTGATTTGGTGGGAATTGTAGAAGATGCTATAAAGTCTAATTTAGGCTCACAGCCTCTTCTTTCTCCCATGAAACCTTTAACACAGGTGATCCTACCCAATAACTCCGCCTACTTATACACCACAGAGAATATGGTGCATAGTTCCTGCTGTGTTCATCTCTTCATGCAAGTACGTATGTTGGAGAAACTCATAGTCAGTTTAGTCACTTGGGTTGAATAAACAAGATAGTACATGGTGGCAGCCAGAAGTTTTGGGTGTACCACCCAACATTTTATAGTATAAATCTAGACATCCATACACTTGCCTGTCAGTCTATAGCCTATCACGAATGCAGTTGATATCCTTCAAATGATTATTTGCTATCAGTTTTGATTGTGACCAATCATGTGACATCAGTTTCATTTGTATCATGAGATAGCTGACACCTGCATTAGTGTCATTCTCTAAGTATGAAGCTTGTCCATTCAGTTGATTTAAGAAAAATGTACGGTTTGTATTACATTTGCTGTCTGGAGTCAGGGATGAACCTAGTATTACTATAAGTACAACTAATGTGAGACGGTTAAAAATTGGCACTTACAAAAATACCTATAAAAGGCTCTTGTGCTTGTTGCATTTAATCATATTTTCCCAGTGAAATTCTGTTTTGGTTATTGTGGATTTTATTAAATTGTTTTTATTATTATATTAATGCAGATTGGTTGTGAGAATGCTAGACTGAAGATGTTATCAGAGCTGCTAAGTCAAGTTTTATTGGATCATTGCTTCAACGTCCTTCGAACTCAAGAACAGCTAGGTACGTCGAGTGATGATAACATATATAGTTGTGATCCCCACGTAAGCCTTGGCTAATTTCTCGTTTATGTATGTAGGTTACATTGTAGTAAGTGGAGCACTGTGCACATTTGGGATAGTGGGATTCCGTGTTCTCATTCAGTCTTCAAAGTCTTCTGGCTTTGTAGAAACAAGAATTGAAGACTTTCTGCTCAAAACACAAGTGAGTGTAGAAATAGGGATAAGCACCCCTTCTCCCTCCCTCCCTTAGACTAATTCCTTGAACCGCTGAGTATAGGAATAAGCATCAAGTTGGAGAATGGGAGAAACGTTACTAATATAAAAAAAACTATTTCTCTTTTCACTGACTATCTGCTATGATTGCCCCAACAAATTTCGTTGTAGTATATATCTTTTCATTATTATTATTGTTGTTGTTGTTGTTGTTGTTGTTGTTGTTATTATCATCATTATTACTATGACTAGGATTACTTGGAATCTCTTTCTGATGAAGAATTCGAAAAAAACAGGAAGGCACTCTCAGTGAAGCGATTAGAGAAGCCAAAGTCACTTCGGGAGGAATGCTCTAAGTATAAAAGAGAACTATCTACTCTGCAATATCATTTTAACAGAGGTAAGTGAAGGGCAGATTGGTTTTATATAACATTATTTAATTTTTGATTACCAAATGATTTTCAGATAATGTGGAAGTCTCATATCTGGAAACTATATCTAAAGATGACGTAATTCAATTTTACAAAGTGAGTTGTATATGTGTTAGAGTTAGCCTTATCTTGATCGATACAAAGCCAGGCCTATTATATGTGGTTTTTAGTTGTTGTCGTTGTTTTTGTTGCTGTTGTTGTTGTTTTTAAGTGAGCCTCTATTGAATTATATCTCTGGGCTAAGTGTATAGGCACAAGTAATCTAATTATCTCCTATTTAAAGGGTATATTCAATGAAAAAAAAAATAAAAAGCCTCAAAATTCACCAATAGCACTATAATATCATGTATTAACATTGCCCTAAACAGTTTTGGTCAAAACTCACTGCAAGCAAAGATATAGTACCATGCTTTTCACTTCACTTCCTGTTGTGGGAGGAGCTTCATTGTGGGATTCAACTGACCTCATGGCTATAGCTATTTCAACTGAGGAAAGTAACCTGGAAAATTCTCTAGACCAGGTTAGTTCTGAATCTTCTGGAGCTCTCCTGTGAGTCTTCTCCTTTTGTGTCTGGGAATGACAGTGGCCCTGAAGGGATTCATCCATTCCTGTACGAGCCAAGTGCTAGTAGCAGTGAAAATGAAGGTAGTGATTCTGATGTACAGGACTCCCCAAGACTAATCAATCTGAACTGGTAAAGCAGTGATAATATCTGTAAACTGTCTGGTTATGGTAGTGCATTGTGCAACAGGTGCACATGCACCAACTGCATTATAATACCCACTGCAATAGAGTGTGTGTGCTATAGGGAAATTATACAAATGGTAAATAAAAAGTCTCCTGATGAAGTAGGCTACATCACTCTTCATCCAGGATTTCAAAATGTTTGCTTGGATCCATGGGTGTAGACAGCACTGTGGAGAACATGCTATTGAAGGTG
>WLWI01005261.1_pt1 | contig 10821 bp, 14 predicted proteins | sample 6701501 | NCBI WGS metagenome assembly WLWI01 (sample SAMN12718690, study PRJNA515312) | sponge metagenome | isolation source: marine sponge | host: Mycale hentscheli | place: New Zealand: South Island, Marlborough, Capsize Point | collected 2014-11-01
AGGTGCAATAGTAGCTAATTGTAACTAAAATGTGGGTGGAATAGACAGTAAAGGCCGCTTTGGTTTCAAAAAGGAAGGCGAAGTACGAAAGAAGTTAAAGTTTCGCAAAGCTTAAGTCTACTATCATGATAGTAAGACAGAAAGATACAGAAGCAAGAGAGGTAGAAAGAGCTGAAGAAAGAAAATGTGGGCGATAAGAAAACCTGAGATTATTCAGAAAAAAAAAGAGAGCAGGAGAGATCTTAACCAATGGTAGAGAATGATAACTGAGCAAAATTACTGCTGCAGTCTTACTTTGCAATGTGCAATGGAGTACATGCTAATTATCTTAATAATACGCTAGTATGTCAGCAACGACAAACTACAATGAGGACCATGACTAGTCTTATGTTTTACGCGCTATGCGAGTGGAGGAAAAGTGGGTAAAGGGTAATAAAAGGTCTGCCTGCGAGACTAAATAGACTATCACAAAAATTACTGTAGTGTTGAAGTACTAGTTAAAGTGGTTTGAAAAGAAATTAAAATAATTTATTGCTTTAGAATCAAATGAGGGTCAGTCTAGTGAGACTATAATTACAGGCAATGTAGTATTCATGAATAATTTATAAGCTGAGCCCAGTTGGTAAAGTGTCATCTCGAGCTATGGGTAGCTGTTGAAGACGATTAGGAAACACTAAAGCGATTATCTAAGAATCAATGACTACAACTGTAGCAGAAAACAAGTGAAGTCGGTGAGGAATGTCCAGAGAAGGCAATAACTTTACAAAGCTATCATGAAAAATAGGACAGATAAAACAATACGTTTTTAGATACCTGTAAGGTAACTACAGAAACTAAAACAATGTTTTTAAGGAGTAGTGAGCATGTCAGCCTTTAGGCAGGCATGTTTACCCTTGGCTATATAATAGGCAGCTTCCCCTGACCTGCAGGAAACAGTTGTGTATGTATAGAATGAAACAAGTATTTGAATGTGTGAGAGTTACGTCTTAGGCTTAGGCCTTGATTGAAGTTTGAACAAGTAGTGCTATGATGACTGAGGAAGAAAGGGAGCAGGAGAGGAAATCTGATTTTAACTAAGTCAAATTAGCTAGTATTGAATTGAATAATAAAAATGGATAAAAGGCCTTAGCTATAACTACATTCATAATTTTTAGAAATTATTCATCAAGCGCCACTATGTGGTGGAGTACTTGCTGGTAAAAATAAATAACTAAAATTTTTTTTCTGTTCACTCTAGGCTGCTTCACTGGTAGGAGCTACATTTGGAGCTCCTATAGGTGGTTATATTGCCGACAAGTTTGGGAGAAAGACTGCATTACTGTGCAATGCAATGCCTTATGCTTGGATATTTCACGATAATAACAACGTCAGCAATACAAAATGGACTTATATTTAAAATTCTTCTGATCACAAGTAGATTTGTGATAGGTATTGGACAAGGGTGGAGTTTTGTTGCTGTTTCAGTGAGTTAACAAATAATTATGTCTATACAGATAATTTGGAGCTCAGATTAGTTTGTGAGAAAGAGGTCAAAGCTGTAAATTTATTATTTTTTCTGGGTTAGATTAGACTACAATATACATAATGATTTACTCCTGTAAAAATGATAGCCCTTATTTCAGCTCTGACACTCTGAATCAAGACTATTCATAAACAATCTTGAACTCAAGCATTTCTAGTCATCCTCCTTTCCTTTTTACATAGCCAGCTCAATCATGTTACAGTAAGCCCCCATGAGCTTGTCCATATTTGAGTCACTTCATTTCTATGTAGCTATTTACCTTATAACAATTATTATAATCTAGAACCCTCAGCTCTAATAAACACTACTTAGCTATTACAATATAATCTCTTTCCAAAAGAATAAGCAATCTGTTAGCTATTCTTAATGAGCTTGACCAATGAAAATGGTACATGGAAACGCTGTTTTCATAAGAGAAGTTAAACTAGCCAGAAACACCCACCTGTATACATTTTCAAAGCGAAGCTTCACTTATTTCAACTCTGTTAATTTCCCTGAGCATAAAGCGAACTACACCGCTTGGCTGCAGAAATTATTTGCTCACGTGATTATGATGTGACGCTAGGGGGTATTGCCCATATAAGCTGGTACCTACTTGGAGTTGAAAGCTTCGCGTTTTCTCAACGATTAGCCCGAAATAAAAAAAAGTAGGTCTTAAATCTTCGTCCTGAGTAAGTTTATACCTAAATCATTTGTTAAATGTCGTAATCTCCAAGTCAGAGCGTGACAGACAGAAAGACAGACAAACAGATAAACATACAGGATGACTACTATAACCCTCTCACGCATGCGCACTGAGGGTTAATGACCACACATTCATCACTTAAAGTGTACCACTAAGAAGCAGTTTAGTCTTGTGTAGCCAAATACCACCCTTTACTTGCCTTCCTCATCCCCCTCCACTGCCTACTGTGTAGTAGGCAAAGGATGGTAAAGGGTCTGGCTATGCGAGGGAGGTTAGAGAGGCAGTGGGCAGTCGCTACACCATAACTTGCTGACAATTTACTCTTCTCTGGGTAAGTGAGCAATAGTTTATGTCCACATTATGCTTAATTTTTCCTATTATCATTTTTGGCCTTGCTGCAAATTAGACACCTTATACCCTCAATGCAATAGTATTATAATCACAATAAGTACAATGAAATTTAGTTAACCAAAGTTAAAAAAAAACTGTTCAATTGATAAGTTGCAGTAGTGTAACGGCCTAGATACCTCCCCAGTAGCCCCTAGCTAACTACCCAGAAACTACCGTTAACTCAATGAAGGAGGTCAGAGGTCTCTCTTTCAATATGCACATGCACATTACAAAAATTACGAATATAGGGTGATACAATAAATCAAGTGAGTTATTACAATTTCTCCTGCCGAGTTAAGTTTCGTCCTCGAATTGTATAACTTCTTCCAAGCAAAGTGGCCAGAAAACTTTCCACCATGCAGCTTCTCAAGCAGAGTGGACCTCATGGCCAATGGGATTACTATTCTCCATGATCCAGGATAGTTTACATCCTCATGACACAAGACTCCATTAAGCAAATCATGTGATGATGACTCAAGTATTATTTTCTTGGCAATATTCTCTTCATCAGGCAAAATACCTTCCCTTACATAGGCCAACGTTGGTTTAAGATCTTAATCTTGTTCCTGGCATTGAATCATGTCCTCCTGATCATTGCATTCTTCAGTTCCACTCACAGCCCCAACAGAAGCTTCACAGATACACACTGGATTCCAAGATAAAGTGTCTGCATTGGCATTACTTTTTACTTTTACCACTACGATGCTTTAATAGTGAGATCAAATTCTTTAATTATCATTGCCTATCTGGCAAATTTAGCTGACAAATTCGACGAGTTTAGAAGAGATGTACATGCAGAGTAGTCAGTAAACACAGTTGTGTGATATCCAAGCAAATATGGCCTAAAATGTTTCACAGACCAAACATGTCCCAGTGTCTCGAGCTCAGTGCTGCTATAATTCTTCTCATGTGGTTGTAAGCTTCTAGTAGCAAATGTCACAGGGTGTACTAGACCATCCTCTTGTTTCTGACTCAGAACACACTCTAAGCCATCGATACTAGCATCAGTCTCCAATATGAATTCATCTGTAGCACCAAAGCGAGGGTAAGCCAGCAAGGGTGCTGTAGTCAATAGGTGTTTCAGTTTTTCAAACGAAGACTGGCACTCTTCAGACCACTTGTACTCAGCATTTTTCTTCAACAGCTAGATGCAAAGGATGAGCAATACTAGCAAATCCCGGTACAAAGTGTCTGTAGTAGGATGCAAGAAAATTGGCGCAATGATGTCACATCCTTGGGAACTGGAAATCCACGCAATTTGTTGGTCTTTTCAGAGTCGGGTGCAACACCAACAACTGATCACATGCCCAAGATACACTATTGTAGTGTGAGCAAAACTACACTCCTGAGGTTTCAGTGTCAATCCAGCTTTGCGGAGACATTCAAACACTGTTCTCAGATGCTCCAAATGTTCCTCATAAGTACAGGAACATATCAAGATGTCATCCAGGTAAACAAAACATAACTTCCACTCAATTCCGGCCAAAACGATTTGCATTAGTCGCTGAAAAGTGGCTGGTGAATTGCACATTCCGAAACACACTCGAACAAACTCATGTAATCCAAGGTGACTGGCAAAGGCTGATTTCTCTCTTGTAGCCGGACTTATTTCAATTTGCCAGAACCCTGACGCCAAATCCAAGGTAGTGATATATTTACTGTGCCCCAGCGTGTCCAAGATATCGTCAATACATGGTAGAGGGTAAACGTCCTTCTTGGTGATTGCATTAACCTTGCGGTAATCGACACAAATCGTAATGAGTTATCCCACTTAGGAACCAGTACAATCGGACTGGACCAAGCATACAGCATTCACTCTGCCGCTTTCATGATCAGGTTGCTCTGACTCCACACTACTGCTTTCATTAGGATGTGATTCCGTATCAACTAAAGGTATGTCTTGGTCGCCTGTAATAGTTTGAGCAATCCTTATGTCAACTGGCTCTTCAACACTGACGTTACTATTTTGATGGTTGTAGAATGGAATCAAAACATTTCCCCCAGGCTAACAGTACCAGTATCTTGAGGGATTGTTGCAATAATAGGTTCTCCATCAGCACAGAGAAGCTGTATTCCCATCTTGGGTATCAAATTCATGCCTATTGGACATGCTGATTCACTTTCTGGTTGTACCAAGACAGGAACTTTTGCCATCCTACATCTGCAGATATATGCAACTCAACTTGTGCAGTAATATCTAGCTGCCTCTTATCATCATCACCATCTATTCCATATACTTTCACAGTAGGTAGTCCAAGAATAGGAAATGGCTTTCCTTCAATGCTAGCCTGCTTAGCCACCTTGTGTAGAAGTTCACGTGATATAATAATGGACTGAGACCCACTATCCACAAGAGCAATGACACTTACACCACCAACTGATACTTCTGTATGAGGAGTGGCTCCCGCAGCATTGCTCAAAGTAGAATTAGATTGCACAACCTGAGCATCTGCACCTTCTGATGTCGATGCCAGCTGCATCTATGATGTTTCCTCACTCAACTTCCACTGTGCTAACTGCTGTTCAAGCTGTTCTATACCAACAGTATAGAACAACTGGACTAGCCGTCAAAACTGCAGACTTTGTAGAATAATGTCCAGGAGCTTCTTTTCTTCTACAACTAACTGTGCAATCATGGCATAATGACCCCACCTATTACACTAACAACACTGGACTTAATGTTTCATGGTCAAAATATTTGAAAACCAGGTTTAATGTTTCACGGTCAAAACATTTGAAAACCAGGTTTAAACCTGTGGACATTGAGGAACTCAAGAGTGTTGAGTTTCATCAGAAGATGCAAGGTCAAAGTGCATCTGTAAAGGAATTGGGAATTAGCCTTCAGAAATTGGCTACTAATGCATTTCCTGTGTCAAAATGGCAGCGCAAACTTGATGCTCCCAAGTCTGGGGAGATGTTTAGTGAACTTTATGATCGAGCTTGCACATTGGAACAACACGACAAGCAGTTTTCTGAAGTTGCAGAGTCTGTCCAAAAGACTATGGCTAATGAAGATAAACAGAAGGAGACACCATCACCCGTCAGGTGTGAACGCAGTAGGGAAAACTCGAGAGCAACCCAGAGGTTCGACAATTCGACAATTCGGCAATTCGAACAACCGTAAGAATAATTCTTTCTCTCTTCCTTAGGAAACAACTGAAGAATTTGCAAAGCATTGCCCTCAAAATGCATCTTTAATTGATAGATCATATACTACTCACTCCATCCAGCCAAATGAGCTTTCTCCTCAAACTACTCCAGCCAATGTTCAAAATTTCTATCTTCTATTCCCATATCCTCACCAGAAAATTTATCAAAGCTGGCAAGCCTTGGACTGCCACTGCTTGAGCCCGTGCACTAAACATCTCTGTTTGTGCCTGCAACAGCTTGCTCATGCTCTCCATAAACACTGGACTACCTCCATATGTAGCCCCACATTGCCAGAGACTGGAACACTTACTGCTGACGTAGTCAATGCAACTCTTGGCATGCTAGCTATAGTTGTTTCTGAACCACTTGATACAAGTGTACTGCTGCCACTGCTGGCATGAGCTATAGGAGCAATGGAAGTTGCCGTGTGATGTTCACTTCTAGGAATAAAGGGTGTCAATAGAGCAGAGAGTTCACTACCTGTTGAGCAGATGGGTGCTGTCGACATCAGTGGAGCACCCCTACTGATGCTGTAGCACTACTAGTTGAAGCTGATGTGCCATCGCTACACAGCGTTGCCACGCTACCTGTTAGCACTGTTGATGTGCTTAAAACATGGTCTATATTACTTCTACTCACACTTTGTCAATCTAAATTTTCATACCCATTTACACTATCCCTAGATACTGCCCATCTTTGATGAGGCACACTCTTGTTAAACTCAGCAGTTCCCCCTGCCGAAGGCAGAACCACATTCTCCTCATTTTCTAATTCACATCTAATCTCATTACTGCCACTTCTACTTCTGTCTCCACTTCTTCTCCATACTTAAACTACTAGTTCTACTTCTTTCTCCACTCCTATCACCACATCACCATTCATTGGATGACTCACTAATACCGCGACTCTGACAATCCTTTACTGACTTCAATTCAGTAGACATTAATTCAATTTTATTTTGCAAGTGATACTGCTCCTTTACCAAATGCATGAGTTATCATGGATAGATTTATCAAGCTTTCTCTTTGACTAAGCCCAGCTAACAGTTGGCCTTCAGCCACAAGATTAATAAAAAGGAGTCCTGTGTAGGGATTACTTTAAGTACAGTGTAGGCTGCAACAAAAGTGTTTGCCTATTTGAAGTAAGGGAAGTAGATTTCTGGGGAAAACCCCCCATTATTCTCATACAATTGTTTCATTATCTCATAATAAATCAAAGATTGACTTCTGTCATCTCCTGAAATACAAAAAAATAAAATGTTTTAATTCATGAATTGTATAATTATGTACAAATAATTTTTAAAAATCTTATAAACTAACTAAAAAAAACTATGTGTTATTGCATCCCCTTGGGGTAAATTTTCATTTTTTCTGTTTTCGTAATACATTTTCATGTTAAATAATATACATCATTTTGACATATCTTTAATCTACTATTCCTTTATCTATTAGTGCACTACTACTATTATTGTGTGCCTTTAGATGCAGTGGACATTGTGAAACTTTGTGTCTGGTTGCTATAGGGTAACAAATAATATTAGCTAAATGTAAAATAAGTTAGTGTTGCTCCAGCAAACAAAGATTGAGCTGTTAAGTCTTGATTTGCAGTAAAACTTGATGAAGTACTAGAAATCCAAGGCCCAGACTTCCTGTATGAGCTTAAGACATGAGTCATAATCCCTTAGTTATTCTAATAAGGCCTTTTTAGAGCTGTGAAGACTTTTGCTGGTTTTTGTGTCCATTTAATTAAATAATTTGACTTTCTGGTAAATTATTTTTGTGAGACAAGTCACCAGTCGAGAGGCCTTCAATTTTTCCCTCTAGAATGCAATGGGTGGATACTGTATGGCCTGCATAATTCTTGGGACAAATGGCGGCCCAAATTTCTTTGAAATGAAGTGAAAGTATCTGGCTCATACAGTGTATTATCACTCTTCCTCACTTTACAGAAATGGCCTAATAAACGGTCTAATTCAGTTGAAGGTATTTCATCCATTTTTCTGTACTCCATGCCCAAGTCACACTAAGTATACCACCTCTTCAACTCTGACAGTGTCTTCTGTTTTGTATTAGAATTCAGTGATTCCTCTGTTTGTCCTCCATCGTGAACCATGTTAGCTAGCATTACTCTTGTCCGTATTGAATCCCCGGTAGTGTTCGAATTCTGTCTCAATCATTTTAAGGATTGTACCTTGAAAAACCCTAGTAATGAAGATCTTCAGCCATATGTTTGATGAGAAGTTTAGTAATTCAGTTAAGTGTTACAAAATGCTGTTGCCAAGAATTAGTCAGCACATGCGTAGAAAAGTGATGATTAAAAGGCTACAATCTTGTTCAGCTCACATTTTGAATATTCCTGTGACTTCAGCTGCAATATTTTGTCTCAGAATTTGTCCATTGTGTCCAAACTATCAACACATCATATCTGACAAACTTAGTATACTGCCCACCACAAGATGAATAATTCATAGTCCTGACTTAGCTGCTGACAACATTCGGCAAGGAGTAGTTAGCTATGTATCATATACACTCCTCAAAAGATAATAAAGATCTAATTAGAAAATGCCGTTTAAGCCATTAAAAAACACCAATAAACAACCAACCAACAATAACAACTTCTTATATGCTACTATGAGAGGTACTATCCTGAATTATCCCCCATATAGCTAGCCTTAATTATTTTGGCAGTGGTAATTATTTTTATTTCTCCTCTTATATGTTGACATAATACGGTAGCTAAATAGGGTATGTGCAGACATTAATAATTTTCTTTTTTCTTTTTTTAGATATATGTAGGAGAAATTATGTTTGCTAAAGCTAGAGGATTCTTTATTACTATGGTGGAAATCATTATTTATGCTGGGGCTCTGATGATGCTGGGAATTGGCTCTATCCCCAGTCTGAGATATTTTCACTTGCCAGTTATTCCGTTATGTATTTTACTGGCATATGTTCTCATGGCTACTTGGATACCGGAAAGTCCAAGATGGTTACTGCTGCATTTTAAAGATAAACATAGAGCCATAGCTGTTATGAAATGTCTTAAAGGTCCATCAATAGAAGCAGAGGAAAAATTAGAAGCTGTAAAAGCTGCATCCTTGACAGTGCTCAAACTGCCACTTCACAAAGTCTTGTGGAAGCTATTCAGCCACAAAGATAACCTCATCCCTTTTCTAATTGCTGCAGTAGTCATCATCCATCAGCAAACATGTGGATTTTTAGCTCTCCTTAACAATATTGGTGGATTATTCATGAAGTTTAACTCTCCCAATCCTGACTTAGTTGGATTTTTAGCTGGACTGGCACTTGTTCCTGGAACTTTATTGTGTGGTCTCCTGGTAGACATTGTCGGCAGGAAGCCTCTGCTAGCATTTGGTGCGCTTGGTATGAGTATAAGCCAAGCTCTACTGGGATTGCTGTTTTTCTTTTCTAGGCCTAAGGCTTGCAAAATTGAGGATATTGAAAATATCACTCGTGTTAACTATGACATGAGCTTTAGTAATGACTGTTCACCGAATCTCTATTATTTTGCCATGGCTTGTGTAATATTGTATTTATTATCGTATTCAATAAGCGTTGGCCCGATCGCAACTATTATTGCCTCAGAATACCTCCCACTTCAGGTCAAAGGCATTGCAAATGGCATCTTATGGTCTGTGAACAGAGTGGCAGGAGCTCTGATAGTTGGAACATTCCTAAATTTTTCCAAGTGGGCTGGAGACTGGACAGCATGGTGGATACTATCATTTTTAAGCCTCATGGTATTTGTGGCTATTGTTGTGTTTGTAGTAGAAACAAAAGGGAAAAAATTAGAAGAAATCCCAAATGCCTTTAGAAAAAGATACAGCAACTGTTTAACTAGAAAGTAACATTTTAATGTTATTAATATTTTTATATAGCTACATGTGTTTAAAAAAGTACACTTGTAATTGCTGCTCATATAACTACTATCAGTATGCTTTTCTAGCATTAGTGGAATATTTCTATTATAACTTTAATAATATTAAAATACATTAAAAAATATTTTTTTAGGAAATAGTTTGTTTTTTTTGGCTGAGGGAGCAGAGTCTCGATTTAGCTAGCTAGTTTGTTACACCTAAAAGTCACAATCTTAACCAAACAAACCACTGGGTATATGTCCAGTCAATCATGTTAAATACTATTGTTAAATAGCTCTAGACTTGTCAGGGGAAGGAGATGCTTGCTATTTTCTCTAGCTCCATTGCAAAGATGATTCCAGTCCTTCACCCTCTATATACAGCTGGTACTACGTTAGCTATGAAATGAATGATTAATATATCAGTCTCTTTTACTACTATTCTGAATTACTCAATTTTCAGTGAAAATCATGATTGTCCCTATAAAAACATGTTCAATGAATAGAGAAACCATGCTCTGCTGCAGCTGAAAAAAGTTCAATTATGAGAAACCGAACCAGACATTTGGAGTAAAAAGTGAATTAGGGAATTATATGCTCAACAGTGGATGCACCTTCTCTTTTCTCTCTTCAAATTCGTAATAGCTAAAAATTTAACATTTTTTTTGTCAATTGTTATCCAATATGATAAGTTGATGAGTTGCTCAAGAACAGAAACCCTTTAGCATGATTCTCCAGATAGCTTAACTACACTGTAAAAAACGAGGTGTTACATTACACCTCTTTTGGTGTTCCAACTACACTGTCTGTACTACACCCCATGGGGTGTATTGATACACCCCCAAATTAGTGTCCCATTACACCCTTCAAACACCCTCCTGGTATACCAAATAGGGTGTACCATTACACCCCTATCACACTCATAGGAGTGTTACACTACACTCCTACAGTGTATATGAACACCAAAACACACCTTATAGGGTGTAATTCTTCGCCAATATAAAGTGTACTGTAACGCCATGTGATTATATTCAGGTATAATACAGTAAATATTATTTCATATACAATACAGGTATGAGATGACACAAAAATTGTATGTTTGTATGTTTAGGTCCAATGATGACAGTTCACTCCCTCAGTGATGTAGAGTTCTTCAATCATCCATCACAGACACACCTTAGACAATCTCTATTCACTC
>WLWI01005262.1_pt1 | contig 10819 bp, 7 predicted proteins | sample 6701501 | NCBI WGS metagenome assembly WLWI01 (sample SAMN12718690, study PRJNA515312) | sponge metagenome | isolation source: marine sponge | host: Mycale hentscheli | place: New Zealand: South Island, Marlborough, Capsize Point | collected 2014-11-01
TTTCATTCGAGTCTTCCAAAACCCGGCTGAACGCCATTCCTGACTGAGAAACTCCAAATTTGAAGCGTTCTTCACGCGCACACGATTCTCGACCTTGGTTCGATCGGGAGCAAGAGGTGTCACAATAAACGTCGACCAATCAGACTCTGTTTCCGAGAGCCCGATCCCCGGAAACAACATCGGCACATAGGCTGCAGCTTGTTCGACGGGAACGACGAGGGGCATGGGACTATTCCGCTCAAGATCCGCCTGGTATTCAGGAGTCAGTGGTTCGTTAAAGGTGAAATGCGCTCCCTTAAAGCCATACACTGCCTTAGAATGTTGATACATGGACAAAGTCCCTGAATGGAGATGAGCGAGATGGTAAACATCAATGTAGTTCTCAACTACGATCTTCCAATTCGCCTGCACTTCGTATTCGGTTCTGGCATCTGGGTACTCGACAAGTTCTTCAACTTGATGCGGGCCCAAGAACGGTTCCGCTGTAGCAAACCACTCTTCGACGGGCTGAGCGCCGGCGTCAGGATGTACAAATAACATGCCTCGCCACACGCCAACAGATGCAGTTTTGAGCCCAAAGCAGCCCTTATCCAGGGAACCAAACTCTCGGCTCAGTTCCGGTACTGAGATGAGCTTGCCCTCCAGATCATAGGTCCAGTCATGATAGGGACAGCGAATGGCTTTCTGCTTCTTCCCAATGGTCCGCAGTAGTTGAGTGCCTCGGTGGCGACATTGGTTGTGAAACGCTCTCAAGTGCCCAGTCTTATCCATGACCACAATCAGATTGATTAGCCCGGCTTGAACGGTCAGGTAGTCACCTGGAGACTCAAGATCTTCTGCAAAACCTGCATAACGCCAGACCTGCGAAAAGATAGATTCCTGCTCACGTTGAAACCAATCCTGGCTTGTATAGGCCTCAACCGGAAGAAGGTGCAATTTTCCCTGATTCACATCTCTAGCAAAAACGGCAACTCGCAAGAGCTCAAGAAAGAAGCGCAAGAACGGGATCAATACCCGGTTTGCTGAACACAATCGGGCCCCTATCGATTGACCATGCTCAGGAACCCCATATGCCTCGATGGGAGAGCCTAGGCCATTGCATCTGATAAGGGCTGCCTTTCGCGCCCCCTCTTACTCCCAGGGATACGGCAACTCAGGTGGCGAAGGAGGGACTTCGTATTCCCGTGAAGGCCCGGTTCGCCGTGGCATTCGATTTGGGGCCGCTAAGGGCTTCATGTCACTTCGTCGCCCGGGCCAGAAGCCGAGTTTTCCGGTCGTGAATGCGAGTGTCGTCGGATGGCTCGCTGGGCTGGGGGTATCTTTTGGTGATACGGCGACCACCAGGTCCGGCACGGGGTCTGGGTATAGCTCTGGGTGGAGTTCTGGGTATAGCTCTGGGTGGAGGTCTGGGTGGAGTTCTGGGTATAGCTCTGGGTATAGCTCTGGGTGGAGTTCTGGGTATAGCTCTGGGTGGAGGTCTGGTTATAGCTCTGGGTGGAGTTCTGGGTATAGCTCTGGGTATAGCTCTGGGTGGAGGTCTGGGTATAGCTCTGGGTGGAGGTCTGAGTATAGCTCTTTGTTTCCATCACATTGTTTGTGTAGGTGAAGAGATCAGGAAGTCAAAGTCATTTAGACAAGCTACTACATCTTCAGTTACACGAGTATGAGCTGGCAGCAGTAACTCGCCCACCCTCACTCCCTCCCCCATCCTTACCCTGTCGTCCAATGAGCACACTTGAAGAGGATGCATGTGATCTACTTCACTGGCAGAAGAAACATGATAAGGCTATTCTTAGTGAAGATTGTGAAGTTCACTTGTGTGGCATGGCCAAGCTTTCAAGTGAATGTGAGGAGTTTTGTGAGACTAGGAGGAACGGAGCAAACAAGAAGGGATCCTCCTCGTCACCTGACTGCCCTAGAGATGATGCTACTGGTATTGCATGGCATGAGGGGAAGTCATGTGAGAGTCATGTGACTCAAAGTGACACAACAAGGCAGGAGAGACGAGAGAGGAGAATTACGGGGCTTATTGCTCAGGAGGTGCAGGAAGTTCTTCCAGATGCTGTTGTGACCACAGTAAGGAAATAATAATAATAATAATAATAATAATAATAATAGTAATAATAATTAATAATAATAATTATTATTATAATAGTAATAATAATAATTATTATTATTATTATTATCTAGTAATAATTATTATAATTATAAAATAATGAATCATTGGTGAGACGATTTTATTGTTTTATTATTATTATTATTGTAAACAGAATCAGGAGGTGGTGCTCAGTGATGGACGTGTTGTAAAGAACTTGCTAGTTATAGACAAGGTATGTGGAATGACTGAATGAAATTATAACACTGTCTGAACCTGTACATCTACTAGGACCAGGTACTGATGGAGACTCTAGGAGCTGTGCAAGACTTGCACACTAGAATGGTGAGCATTAGTTGGAATGTGCACGTATCCTGATGGTATAGTTGGTTGATTTATTTTTAGAATGCTTATGAAGGTAGACTCGAGGAGCTCTTGGGAAAAAATAAAATGTCTCTAGAAAATGACCACAAATTTTCCATTCGTGTTAATCAGGTAAGAAAGTACTGAGGTACAGAGATTATGTTTAATATTGTGAAATGTCCTGTTTAGGAGCCATCCAAGTCTTTGTTAACCAGCAACTTGAGGGTAACCATACAACTGTCTCTTCTCTATGTGATTATGTGTATTTGTTTACTCTTTGTTTTTATCTCCATCTCATTATTCTATTAGAACCATCATCATCATCGTCATCCACACCATCATCCACACAGAGTGTCAGGTTATTATCTCTTTACCGTTCAGTTTGTCAAATCACTTTCACTGTTGTTGTTGTTTTTTTTTTTAACCCCTTGAAAGAATAGGTGGTATCAGATTTAATAGTTGCGTGTGAGCTTATGACGCACAAAAGCACATGCGCATTACCTATACCACTCGTGCGCGGCGAAGCAATGCCTCATCACCGTTCACCACATCAGAAACCAACGCCATTCTACGCTGGACTGCGGGGGAGAATCCAGAAGATGGAGGATCGGCAAACTGCACAAAAATTGGAGGAGCGATTAACTTGTTCGATCTGTTTGAAAATATATGTAGAGCCTAGACTGCTCAACTGTTCACATATGTTTTGCACTGCTTGTCTGCGAGAATTGATCTCAAAGTTTTGGCGAGACAGAAGCAAACCATTCACTTTTCCTTGCCCTACATGTAGAGAAGAAGCTACAATACTAAACGATATTGTTGAACTCAAGCCATCTTATCAAACCAACCAGTTCCTAGACGTGCTGAAGGACCTGAAAGCTGAGCCACCATCAAGAAGCTTGGAAAGTGGAGCAGGTAGTCTGAGATCATCTTCGTTGATTGAGTCTACCATTGTAATCCATGACGATCCTCCAGCTACTTGCCCTTCACATAATAATATGATCTGCAACCTCTTCTGTCGAACATGCAACACTTTTATCTGTGGTTCTTGTACCGTTGTAGAACATCATTCACACAATTACAATGAGGTGGCTGTTGAACTGACGAGAACAAAAGAAGAGCTATCATCCAGTCTGTCCCAGCTCGATCGGACTATTCAGGTGCTAGAAGATGGCATATCCAACATTGCCTTGCAAAGGAAATGTATCATTGACCGCAAGTCTGCCATAGAATCTGACATCAGGAGCAAGATGGAGTCCTTGCACAAGGTACTTGATGATCGCCTGTCAGAGTTGGTCGGTGATTTGAACTTGGTGACTGAAAGAAAGTTATCCGGTCTCAAAGCAGAGAAGGATCAGGTTGACTCCAAACTTATTCCTCTGGTTCAATTTCGAAACGGCACTAAAGCCATGATTGAAGCAAGCAGTCAGCAGAAGTTGCTAAGAGAGAAAAAGAGACTTACCAAGACCCTTCAACAGAAGCTGAACTCTTGCCAGTCTATTGACAGTGTGGTTGTCCAAACCAAAGCTGATATACAATTTTCCTGTTCACCTTTCATCAGTGACAACTGCCGTAACTACGGAAATGTGTATGCTCCAGGATTTCCCTGTCCTTCAAAGTGTTATGCTGACGGAGAAGGCTTAGAGAAAGCCACAGTTGGGGTTTCTACCTTTATTAACTTGACCGTATTGGACTATCTTGGTAAGCTCTGCAAGGAAATGATGATAGAGTCCCTCGAATGTAGACTAGAATCTGAGTCAGGAGCTTTTGTGAATGGGATGGTGGAACACATGGGGTGTGGCAAGTACAGAATCAAATATCTCCCTGTGGTCAGGGGAGAGCATCTCCTGCATGTGGAGATAGAGAAAGATAACATCAAAGAAAGTCCATTTGCGGTCAAAGTAGAATGCCCAGTGGAGAAACTGGGGACCCTTGTCCGGTCATTTGCAGATCTTGAGCAACCTTGTGGGGTGGCCATCACCTCCACAGGGAACCTGGTTATTGCCGAGAAAGGCGGGAAAACTGTTTCCATGGTGCAGCCTAGTGGTAAGAAGTTCAAGTCGTTTGATGGCTTGCCTGGCACTGTGGAGGATATGCGGTGTGGAATGGCCGTAGACAAGAGCAGCAATATCATGTTGGTGGACACGCACAATCACTGCATCGTGGTTTTCAGCCGTGACGGAGAATTAATCATTACTCTGGGTTCCATGGGGAGTGGTCAGCTCAATTTCCTCTTTCCACAAGACGTGGCTTTTAACTCGAACAATAGCTGCTATTATGTAGTTGATTTGAACAACAGGGTGCAGATTTTGCATCCTGACTTGTCATTTTATCGGTTTTTCGGCAGTTATGGGAGTGGCAGCAATCAGTTCAACACTCCGCATGGTATATCGTGTGATGACAGTGGGAATGTCTATATCGCTGACACCAACAATCATCGAATCGTGGTGACCACTTCACAGGGAAAATTTTTGAGGAAATTTACGCCAGATTCAGACAAGCGGTTTATGCCCATCTCAGTTGCAGTGGATAGCTCCCATGGACGCGTGTATGTAGGAGAAGCCAATGGCTACATTAAAGTATTCTCTTTGAAGGGAGAACAACTGTCCCTATTTGATGTTGGTGAAAAGGCTAGTGGCTCGAGTCTTACTAAGGGGCTGTTTGCTATATGTGTGCACAAGAATGGCATGTTGTATGTGTGCGCCACTGGCAGTGATTGTGTCAAAGTCTACTAGGCTGGCTGGTTGTTGTAGTCGCTTCTTGTGTGTATTGTATAATATTTTGAATTTCTTTAATTTAATTTAATTTGGCCATCCCACAATATTTCTAAGTAGAAATTAATTGATCAAACCTGGAATTCAAGCTGTGGTTAACTAAAAATAACATTTTAGAACACTCAGCATCATATCAGTCTGGGCTTAGCAGCCAGGTAGGAAAGTCTGAGCTAGATAGAAGTGTATACAGTGGAACCTCTCTACAAAGGCCATGCTTGGGGTCAAGTCTTTTGACCCTTGTAGAGAGTTTGGCTGCATTCAGAGTTTATTTTTTTATTGTAGTAGATCACTGTGTTCCATTTACGCTGGCTGTTGTTAAGAGTCAAGTTGTTCTTCAGAGTCCCTTTGTAGAGAGGTCCACTGTACTATAATTCAAACTCTCTAATTATCAAGTAGCAAAGTCTTTAACAAAAAGTTTATCATTACAATCCCTTAAGTGTGGCACATTCCTTCAGCCTAACCATAGCTACCAAATTAACTTCACTGTAGCCATGATCAGCAGTACATACTGTCATCGAACCTCTAATAGTGGACTCCTAGTGAGGAAATCGCCTCTATCTCATAAAAATTTCCCCCTACCCCACCAATAGAAATGTATCACCAAAAGTAAACAAAACCTGTTGAATTCCCATCCAATTATTCTCACTTCGCACCACACCTGACCTTACTATATTGTGCGCTTGTTATGCTTGCATTGAAGGTACTAATCATACATAAAGCACTGAACAATAAACTTATAACAGAACTGGTAAAGGTGGTATGTACTTGATATGTACTTGATATGAAATAGTATGCAGTAAATTAAACGGTGAATTTTATAAAAGTGCCAAATAGTGATTGTTTCCTCAACAAACGTCTTCACACCTTGTAAATATACTTTGGCCTGACGTCCAAATAAAGTTTGAAGCGAAGGCAGTCGTCCATCAGATACTGCGTGTTGCGAACAGAGTCAAATTCCAGCTTCTGGAAGGGAATGTAAGTGTAAGAGATAGTGCGGTAGTCCTGACAGTGCATGTCCCACTCACACACTGCGCTCTTGCCGTAGTGTCCGAAGTCACCACGCTGATTCAGAAGTACCAAGTACAACTTGCAAATGACAGGCCAGCGAAGGCCAGCGTCATACGAGCCTGGAATGGGATTAATGTAGGCAGAGAGGTGTGTGCCAGCTCCTTCATCAAAGCCGTTAGTGTCGATGCTGAGCTCCATGTTGTATCCATCTGAGGGATAATGAAAAGAAGGGCTGATCCAGTTGCCATCTTGAGAGATTGACTTGCATTTGGTGTAGTTTGGCAGCGAAAACTTGACAAATGATGAATAGCTGAACTTCAAGACGTCCTGCACTTCTTCGTGCACTTCTTTCAAAGCGACTTGAGTCATAGCTGCACTCTGCCTCACAAGGCATTCCTTTGCAGAGCAAAGCTCCTGCTGTAACCTTCGAATCTCTTCATCTTTCTCTTTCAACTTCAAAACGGCATCCTTATCAACGAAAGGCTCCATATTCTTCCCAAGAGGCTGACCCTCTTGGTTGAACCTGAGGTGAAGAGTCTTAATGGCCTCGTAGCTGCTCAGAGTCAGTGCCATCATGTGCTGCTGCATCCCCTCCTGCAAGTGCTTCTCCAAATCTCTCCTCCTCATGCGAATGCTGCAGCCAGTCTCCGCAAACTTGCACGGCACCACCTGCATGAGACACACCTGCAGGTGCTGGTGCATGTCGAAGGCACTTAAATAAGGAACGCCACAATCGTTTGGACACGGAATGCGCTGGTTTGCACAGTTCGGGAAATGTTTTTCCTCTCCCTCATCCTTGCACATGACTTCCTCACAGTCCGGGCAGGTCCAAGGTTGCTTGTTACAATCCTTACAATGGGAGTCGAGGTTCCTGAGTTCCCCTTCCCAGGGGCAACCGTTGCTCTTGAACGAGCAGCGCACCCTCAAGTCTCTGACTTTCCTCTCGAAGTACAAGTCCTTGTGTGTTACAAAGTTTTCTCTCTTGCATACTGGACATGGTCGCCTGTCCTGATGGAGCTTTTCAGTGGCTTCCAGAGAGAGATGGTGACCACAGCAGTCAGTGAGCTGGGGACAATGCATGATATCCAAGCTCACGGGACAATAAAAGTCCTGGGAAGGCTCCTCCACAAAGTCAAACTGAGAGTCATCACTCTGGGAAACAAAGGACAGATAAATTAATCAATTAAACTGGGTGAAATTGGTAAAGGTCAGTCACCAGCCTACATGTTCACTCAGTTATATACATTACATTTGCTTAAATTAAAATTAAAAAATTAATTAATTAAAAAACCCAAAATTATAGAAATCACTGGAGGAGCAATGGCAATACTTAACAAAAATGTCCCAGCGCTGTTACAAATACGTTATGAATACTCTTTGAGTACATTCAGCACCTAGACCCACTTAGGGGAGAAGGCACATATGTAAAATCAATGCCTCTTGGTCCACATAACAGCCACTACAGTAAAGCTTGGCTACAACATAACATCAAACAAACAAATTTACTAGTAACTTGCCCGAGGCAAGGAATACAGAAATCAGCAACAAAAATGATGTGTACTTTCAATATCTGACAGCCAGCATCGGTAAACATGTGTGAGCAATAAACTCCCTCTAACTCTACCCTCAGTCCAGTCTAGTATATGAACCACAAACATCTAAACATCTTGTAACCTCCCTAGTAAGCCAGTACCATACCAGGTGTGCACTCAGGAGAATGTGAAACATCTGTGCTCATATAATACAGTACTCTCTCTTGTGTAATTATGACTTCATCCTCACCACTTAAACACAACCACACAAATACATGCATAATTGCCAACTGTCTCAAAAGCACCAGGGACAGTCCCGGATTTATCACTTAGCCATTGCCCCACACCGGAATGGTACTCTTTCAATTGTTTATTCTGGAAATAGATGGACTTCATATCTGTTTACTATGCATGATCTGCACGATGTTACTCGATAGTGGGGAAAAAAGCACAATAATGTAATGTAACGAACCGATGACTAATTGAAAATTGTGTGGTAACTATACTTCCGATTACATCTATATATTTCTTGGAAATGAAAGCAATTTTAGAGTCAAATAAACACTTCAATAATTTAAACCGAATTTTTTTTTTTTAGAACAGTGGAGGCATTTGCAAGTTTGGCTTAACTATTAAATTCCGCTTAGGCAGAAAATCGCTTGGTTAAATATATACTTTTAAACCGTCATGTTATCACTGCTTCTTCGTAATTGATGTGATTTGGGGTGTAGTCTGGGGTGTGGCTTAGTGTCCCTACTAGACAGATTCGAAAAATTGGCAACTCTGTAAGTCAGAATTATCCGAGAGTGTGTGTGTGTGTGTGTGTGTGCATCAATCAATTATTATCCCAAAAAGTCAAAAAGGTAATAGTAAACAACAACACCTCTGACTGGAGAAATCAATCCCAAGACCCCCACCTCACATGTTTGCCTCTGCTTTTCCTTGTCCTTCAACCATTTAAATTGAAAATAAGCCCATTCAAATTCATGCAAGTCAGAACTTGGTTTGTGTTACCATATTAGCCACAACTCCCAGCAAGCAACATTTTCTGAAGCACAGGCAACTGGGCCACATTCTGGGCAGAGAGGAGTAGTCACCACCACATTAGCAAGATTCTAAAATGCTAATGGAACCAGAAAACTTGTGAGAATGAAATGGAGCATTCCAGCAGCAGCAGCAGCACAGTAAACAGCAGTATAGTCCAGTCTCAACAAGCAATAGACCGTTGATAAACTATGTGTGCCACAGACATCAAATGGGACTTTGCATTTTAATGGTGCATGGAGAACAAATGTAACGCAATGGGTTTTAACACAGTGCCTAGTCTATAGGGGAAGACCCAGAATGAACAGGGTGACGCAGTGATAGCAACAAAATACCCTCCACAACACGACCAATTAAACTAGCTACATTACCATACAATATTGTAGCTCTAGTATGAACCTAGAAATCTCAAGAGATAGTAAAATAAATTGTATGATAAGGAAATAATTCAACAGTGGGAAATTGATACCGGACTATTAGTGACTAGATGTCAAGACAAAGCTAGAGAAGGTGAATGAGTCTTCCATTCTTATATTAAAGAAATGCTACAAGAAATTTGAAACATAGAGGACCTTATAGGTTGCTACACGCCCCCACATTAGTTTCAAACCTAGGCTGTTCTTATCAAGTAGTCATAGAGACATGGTTGATAAAACATCAGCCAGGGAGAAAAAGTATAAATGAAATGAGAGACATGTGATACAAAAAATTTGTTCGGAAGTTTAAAACCAATATTCATTGAGCCTTGTAAACTTTTACAAGGAGGGGTGGGGGGATATTTGGTGCTTATCTTGAATCTGATCACCTTAGAAGCCACACAACCAATTAACCAGGTTCAACTATATTCATAGTGCCAAAGTTTACTAACGTACTAAGAAGAAAAAAAACCCTCAACTTAATAGCATATTGTATCATAACAATAACAGTGAGGACTTGGTATGAAATTATGGTTTGAAATAGATACTGCAAAATACTATTTATTACCAAGGTATGCATACACCAGATGTATAATCTTGACAAGTTGCTATATATCCTCCCCCAGTGATGTACACTTCAACAGCTAAGAATAGACTAGCCGCTTTTGGTTTAGTCTGCTCAAGTATTATTAAGGCAGTAAACATTAAATTCATAACCCTTCGCAAGACTCGCTTTCTCTTTCTAAGTCATCAAGCTCTGTTTGTGCAGGAGAGTCCTACGTGGCGAGTCTTTAATCCCACCCACTGCCTTCACACCACATCCATCGGCCTCAGTTAGACACCTCAACTCTATGCCTCTATTCTACCCCCGTGTGCGTACAAATTACCATCATGGCTCATTCTTTGTGAGCTCAGTGCCTCTGTGGAACAAGCTCCCCGATCACATAGTAGCCCTCTCAAGTCATCTGGCCTTCAAGCAGCATCTAAAATCCCATTTACTATCATGATCAGTGCAGAGCTCTTAACTGTTATTAATTTTTGTAGGTGTATGCTTGTGTCTTGTTCATTGTGTTATGTGTGGGCAACCTTAATATTAACCTTATGGCTAGCTGGTTATGCCTAGTGCAAGGCACTAAATGTTTAAAGGAAAAAAAAAGGAAAAAAAAAAAAAGTTGCCTCCATCCCAAAACTTACACCGTCCAAACTTCGAGTTAGGAAGAGTCTTCCCCTATCCGAATACTGTCGAGTAGTTAGGGGAGGAAGACTGGCGCACATTGTCTCCCCAACGAATATATCACTGCCGCCTATTCCGAGTAAAACTGGTACAGTATAACGCACACTGATGATGATCCGCAATATATACCAGACCATCAATAGCAGTAATTAACGCACACCATGATACCTGCGGTCGGTTGCGATTAAATCGAGTTTTACTAAGTGGTGCGCTCGAATAGCGCAAATGTATGGCGAGCGAGCAGACTCTTTTTACTGAAAAATAGGACAGAAATTACATCTAACTGTAGTGCACAGTGTAACCCTTTCCATTCTCAGTTAGCATCAGAGAATCTAAAGTCTCTGATCCCAGACTAA
>WLWI01005263.1_pt1 | contig 10819 bp, 5 predicted proteins | sample 6701501 | NCBI WGS metagenome assembly WLWI01 (sample SAMN12718690, study PRJNA515312) | sponge metagenome | isolation source: marine sponge | host: Mycale hentscheli | place: New Zealand: South Island, Marlborough, Capsize Point | collected 2014-11-01
GATGATGATTCATTTTCAAAAATAAGATGTCGTAGAAGGCGTTTTTTATATCGTTTTTTTAATGCTTCTAGAACTCCCTGGTCCATAGGTTGTAAAATGGATGTAGTGTTGGCAGGTAAGAACATTGTGGTCACCTTTCCATCACTGGACTGCAAAGATTCTGCAGAGGGATGTGCTGGGGCATTGTCTAGAAGTAACAAATTTTTGTATTCAATGCCATTATCATTGCAATACTGTTTTACATGTGGCACAAAAAAATTATGAAACCATTTTTCAAATATTTCTGAATTCATCCAAGCCTTCTTCTGAGAAAAATAGTGCACAGGAAGCTTACTCATGTCCGTCTTCTTAAAGCAACGAGGTTTAGCACTGGTGTGAATGAAGGTTAGTGGAAGTTTACAAAGTCCTGTCGCATTAGCACACCCCATAATGGTTACTCGCTCTTTTGCTTTCTTGAAATTTTTTGCCTGTTTTTCACCAAAGTGGACAAGAGACTTAGATGGCATCAACCTCCACCACAAGCCAGTTTCATCTGCATTAAAAATCTGGTTAAGTGCATAACCCTCTTCTTCCATCTTACCCAGCAGCTCTCTCTGAAAATCAGCAACAGAAGATGTGTCAGCTGACAGAGACTCTCCCTGAAGAGACATTGCCCTTATTCCATGCCTACTACAAAATTTCTGCAACCAGCCTCCGCTAGCCTTGAATGAATCTGCTGCTTTCTCTGGGTACAACTGAGGAAATAACAGTAGAGCTTTTTCTCTCAGTAGTGGTCCTGAAATTGGAGCCCCTTTTGAGCGTTGCTGGAGAAACCATAGATGGCATGCTTGATCTATCTTCTCAAAATTTGCCTCTCTCACAATACATCTCTTCTTCATTAAGGAAGGGCACTCACTTGCAAAGACATGGGCTTCAATCTTTTCTCTGTCCTTCCAAATATCCCCGATCATACTCTTTGGAATGCTACACAATTCAGATACTGCCCTCACTGATTTGCCTTTCTTCATGTGTGCGATTATCTCCAGCTTCTTCTCAAAGGTAACAACACTACGCTTCCTTTTCAGCAGACGCCATAGTCAACGAAAGGTTAAAATAATGCACGCCCGTTCACGCAGCTGCAATCTTGTGGTACGCGCGTGTGCGCTAATTGGCGTACCTTACCATCTAAAATTGAATTCTCTTACAGCCAAAGCTGTCCGGGTAATAGAGGTGTCCGTAACTTCGAAGGCCGGATAAGAGAGGTTTGAGTGTAATTAAATTTTATATGGCAACATCTGAACACAACAACTCTAAATGCTTAATACTCTACAAGACCCTGAAAAGAGCAACATGATGATTCACTGCTTTGTCAGAGTTAAATTAATATATCTTTAACTACTAATAATATACGTACATGGAGGTGGAACGTTCTTCAGCATCATCAATTTTACTTCCATTAATTGACCTAATATTTTAAAATAGATGGAGAATAATTTTAACATTGTATATTAGAGCTCAAATATTGAGACTACCCAAAGAATGGTCTTAATATTGTAGTGGTCTCTATTGTGATTTTTGCCAACTCAGCAGTAATTTAATAGCACATACATAATTAATGATAATGGAGTGTTATAGATTTAAACAATGTTATCAATAGTTTGTGTATACATATCACTATTCTGTGCAACAAAATCATCCACTACATAGTTCTTGTTCTCACCTTGTGTGTAACCCTTCAGTAGCAAGGGCTTCAACAACGTACAAGAATGTCTCAGCAGTTAAGGGTGCTGGTACACTCTTTGAGCCAGAAAAACCTGCCTAATAGGCCATGGTTGAACTTACTTCTGCTTTACCCTGAGTTATTTTATTTATGCAGACCAGCAAGTACTACTAGGAGAAAGCACCTACCAGGAATGAAGACTGGTTGATCGCATCTCAAGAAATATCCCCGTCACTATTCTGGACTTCACGGCTGCACGGCTACCGCCGTAGTTTAGAAGCCGGTATTTTGTATATCATTTTCTTACCCTTGCGTGTATGCCATAACATTGAGTTTTTGTTGAATTCTATTTTACTTTTCTATTTACTCACCTTATCAAGTGAATTATTGTCGAGTATTAAAATTCCGTATATTAAAAATATCTCAATGTTATAGGGTTGATCCCTTGTGGCCCTAAACGTTGGCAAAGTTTGAACCATAGCTGTTCGTCCATTGAGCAGTACGCGAGAGAATATTCTGGATCCATTACTTTAGAACGCAAGGATTTTTTTAATTGTAAGTTGACTCCGTCCCGCCCTAACCGTACACACGTAGTGGTGAGTGAGGCACAGCTGCATTTAACAGACACTAATTTGTTTCAAAGCGCGCATGACATTGTGATAGATAACGCGCTGACTAGAAAATTGTAAAAAAAATTCGAATGTTTTGGGATTAAATCTCTAAATTAATCAATTTCATCAACATTCATGGTGACAATGGTTATCTCCTGTTCATGCGTTACACCCACTTTACTAAAACAATGCTCAACTGTAAGAGGCTTAATTTCATCCGTGCTCCCTTAATTCTGTTGCAACATTAATGCTGTAGGCCACTTAGTTTCTACTTTAGTCATGTAAATTCTAAATAAATTTACGATTCAATCTTTTAATTTGAAAAACTACAATCTTACACATCACATTATGTACATGTGAACTTATTCAGATTCTTAAAATATTCACTCAAATATTAATTTAACATACCTCAAACTCGTATAAATCCGAGATAAGATACTAGGTTGAGCTTGCTTGCTATTATACATAAGTAATAAAATATTATAATAAAAAATGTTTATTAGAAAAACTAACTTTGATAGTGTACATAGACATAATGATGATACTATAATACCATAAACACTTCATACAGTATATTATTGATACAACTAATTACAACCCTAACTTTAAAAAAGTATTCCAAGCTATTACATGCAATTTCACTTCAAGTGAGATAGATTTTAAAAAAATTGTACACGAGCTGTGAATCATAATAAACAACATACTTTAAACTAACATTATAAAACATATCTTCATGAGTTAAAAATCTGTCATCCTGGTCGTGTTATCTATTTATTGACAATATCTACTCTTAAAACAGAATCTTGCTTAGTTGTTGGTTTGTACTCGTGAAAATTGACTCTAATTGACTTGTTATATGTAAGCTATATTACTTGTTGACTTTTCCAGGACCAAACTAAATCCTACCACTTATACGTCTTACACAATTATATTTACATACTAAATTAACCTTTTAATTAGATGCTTAGATACATCCTCTTCTTCATCACCTTCATTTTCTTCTTCACTGTCATCCAGTTTTGTTTTGTTTTCATCACAATACATTAGCACAATCATGAGATAAAGAAACAAAATAATGGCTGATACAAAAAAGTACAAGAAAATTATGATAAAAATGTTATAACCTTCATTATAACACGTACAGTTTAACATGTAATAAAGTGCCTTAGTTAGCTAAGACAATTATTGGAATGATTTTGGCAAGAAAATTTGTAGTGAATTTATTAAAATGCTTGACCATTATTTACCATTTTAATAATTAACCCTCAGCGTGCATGCGCGAGAGGGCTATAGTAGTCATCCTGTCTGCTTGTCTATTTGTCTGTCTGTCTGGCACACTCTGATTTTGGAGATTACTGACAATTAACAGTTGATTTAAGTATGAACTTACTCAGGACGAAGATTTAAGACCTTTTACTGTGCTACTTTTTTGAATTTCGGGCTATTCATTGAGAAAAAGTGAAGCTTTCAACTCCATGTAGGTACCAGCTTTTATGGGCAACGCCCCCTAGCGTCATGTCATAATCACGTGAGTAAATAATTTGTGCAGCCAGTGGTGTACTTAGCTTTATGCTCAGGCTCCTAAGCGTTACTCCGGAGAAGTTAACGGACTTGAAAGAAGTGAAGTTTCGCGTTGAAAATGTATACAGGTGAGTGTTTCTTCTCTTATGAAGACAGCGTTTCCATGACCATTTTCATTGGTCGAGCTATTTTGATACCTCATTAAAAATAGCTAACAGATTGCTTGTTCTTTTGGAAGGAGATTATATTGTAATAGCTAGGTAGTGTTTAATAGTGCTGAGGGTTCCCAAAGTCAGCCCTAGTACGGAAGCACCAACGTAATGGTATGTCGCCATTTCTAAAAACTCAGTAGGAAGGGAAACCAGTAATTTAATTAAAGCAGCGTGGAACGCAGCCATCATTGAGATCAATTGTTGACAAAGTGCTTGTTCTTTTGGAAGGAGATCATATTATTGTAATAGCTAGGTAGTGTTTAATAGCGCTGAGGGTTCGCACCTTTGGTGCTTCATTAATTAAAACAGCGTGGAACGCCGCCATCATTGAGATCCTTTGTTGACAAAGTGCTTATTATTTTGGAAGGAAATTATATTGTAATAGCTAGGTAGTGTTTAATAGCGCTGAGTTCGCACCTTTGGTGCTTCATTAATATTAGTAATTTAATTAAAACAGCGTGGAGCGCAGCCATCATTGAGATCCATTGTTGACAAAGTGCTTGTTCTTTTGGAAGGAGATCATATTGTAATAGCTATAGGTAGTGTTTAATAGCGCTGAGGGTTCGCACCTTTGGTGCTTCATTAATATTAGTAATTTAATTAAAACAGCATGGAACGCAGCCATCATTGAAATCCATTGTTGACAAAGTGCTTGTTCTTTTGGAAGGAGATCATATTGTAATAGCTATAGGTAGTGTTTAATAGCACTGAGGGTTCGCACCTTTGGTGCTTCATTAATATTAGTAATTTAATTAAAACAGCGTGGAACGCAGCCATCATTGAAATCCATTGTTGACAAAGTGCTTGTTCTTTTGGAAGGAGATCATATTGTAATAGCTAAAGGTAGTGTTTAATAGCGCTGAGGGTTCGCACCTTTGGTGCTTCATTAATATTAGTAATTTAATTAAAACAGCGTGGAACGCAGCCATCACTGAGATCCGCTGCTGACAAAGTGAATAAACGAATGAATGACAAACAGACTATTATAACCTCTCGCACATGCGCGCTGAGGGTTAATAATGTTCACTAAAAATGGTTTTTAAACAATTCTTTAAAATTATGAAAAAACAACAGCAACAATAATATACACAAACCTCATGTCTAGTCGAGGAATAGCAGAAACATCACCAGGAACTTGCTGACCATTATCATCTGCAAACCTCAAAGAGGCATGTCTACACATATATAAATATTCAACAATAATTATTATTATTAGTATCATAATAGTAATTTTTTTTCTTTTTAACAACCAATATTGTTAATTATAACTTGATGGCTGAATCATTATTACTATTATTATTGTTACTATTATTATTTTTGTTAATACTACTACTACAAATATAATAAAGATCTGAGTCCGAGAGAAGTGATATTTACAGTAGGCAAAAAAAAATTCGGATTTATTCTGTAAAACAGCTATCACACAATAAGGGTAGGGTAAGAATCTACGGCTGTTTGGTAAAATACTGCCATTCTGTACGATCACATCATTGTTTTAATCTTTCTCGTTTACTGTATGCCTCGCTCTAAGAAATAAAAAAAGAGTTCATCCAATAAAACATTCTGTCTTTTGTATACAGGCTCATGAGGTGGAGCCATCGTGCTAAAAATTATTGAAGCAGTGAAATTCAGATTTGTTTACAGAGAACTGTAAGTTCGGCCTGCACATATGTAGTATTGATGGTTATTCTATAGTTAGGGTCCTCAACCGCTTTAATTTTTTAACTATTGGAAATCTAATAGTAGCGAGTAGAACGGCAAACCTGGTAAAAGCGGTGTGACTGTTGAAACTTCAGTCTGCTAGCTTCATTGAAGCAAAGTTATATAATTGTATAAGTTGTTATTGTCTCTGTAGAATTTAACAGGTGATACTGTACAAGCTCTCAGTTTGCTGATATAGCCATAGAAACGTTTCTACCTAAAAAAATAAGCATTGAATGGAGAGAAAATAATTACTGTGTTTTTTTTACTACTTTAGCAACTGTTTGGTCTGAACAGTACAGTATGAAATGGTAATAAATCGTTAAAAAAATTCAGCAAAACAACATTATATGATTGTACTGCAGATAATAAAAAACTTTTTAGCACTAACATTAAAAAAAAAGAAAAAAAAAAAGGGAGAAACGATTAGCTAAGCTATATCTTCAGGACGGTCCAATGGTAAGTGCCCATCCTGGCAAAGATGGTTATGGACTCTAATCCAACACAGAGGTATTTTTTCTCTTGTTTGTCATCTTTCCCATTCAGATAATGGTGATGCTTTACCAGCTTCTCCACTCGTGAATTATCCTTGAATACACACACTGTCGGTCACCGTCGTCAGCGTCCTGACTCACAAGTGTATTATTATATAGATAAATAACAATAATAAAAAAATTAATAATAATAATCAAATAATAACAATAAAACAATAACAATAATAATAATTCTAATTCTAATAATAATAATCAAATAATAATATTATTAATAATTTTATTAATAATAATAATACCATAGCCGAGTCATTTTTCAATACAAAAAAGTTTGGTATTATTTTGAAATACAACAGCATTGGAAAACTGAAATAATGATCTGATTGGTCACGGCCATATCTTCGTGACCTAGCTGCACTTTTACCCGCTAGGCAATATCGCAGCGAAATTCAAGGGAAATGATTTTTAGCAACGGTAAGAACAGTATGAATAACAGCAGAACCAGGATGAAAAAATTCTTTGTGGGGAAACAAAATACAAGATTATGGTTTACTTAGCTGCAGAAATGAACTGTTATCTTTCGCTATAGTATTAACATATGATAGCACAGAAACTGTGGTTATTGGATAAATAGCACTCGTGTGGCAAGAAATTTCACAAGGCTTTATCTCATGAAAATTTTCTCACTTCACAGTTTTCCATGCTATTATATCTCATAATAGTACGGCGAATAAGTAATGAATGGGAAAAAAATCGCTGTTCAATTGAAATCGCACGGTGAAAGTGAAATAGCGTGTAACTTATTGAAATACCTCGGTAACTAAGTGGAAACAAAGTGAAATACCTCGGTAGCTAAGTGAAATAGTACAGGTAAGTGCACAAGCGTAGAGCGTTAACCTTGGAAACGTACAGTTCGAGTAGTTGCTATAGTTGGGGATAATGTCCTTCTTTACCACAGAACCTCTACCCGTATTAGACGAAATGTTTTACAACAAATTAGGAGGAGTCGTACGTTGAAAACAAATTTCCAGCGGAAGCTAATCCTGAAATAAGGACAAACGATACAGTGTAGCTACAATTGCAAAATACTTTTTAAACAGCTGGCCTACTATTAGCAAGTGATAGCATGGGTAACCTGTGCTATTAGGGGTCAATAGCACTCGTAAAGCAATTGAAATAACACTCGGCTTCACCTCGTGCTATTTCAATCATGTTACTTGTGCTATTCCAAATAGCACGGTTACCGTGATATTACTCATACTAATCAAATAACATAAAAGTAATAATTAATATTGATTTTTATAATTATTATAGTTGTTGTTGTTATTATTATTATTACTATTATTACCATATTATTATTATATTACTTTATTATTATCTACATACATGGCAGTGTGTCAGTAACGACAACAATGATAACGGTGAGTGTATTCATGAACATTTTATTAGTTGAGGCGACGAAACGAAGTGAGCGGGTAAAATCTGGAGTTCAAAAAACGTACCTAGCAAACATATATCAAGTGAAAGTACATGTATCGTTCAACATTTGTGGTCAATTTGGTTGCCTAGCAACAAGCCACAAAGTGTTTATTATGACCAAAACATAACTATCTTGTAACAATGTGATGTGTATAAGTTGGAGTGCCATATTAGCAATTGTGTGTGCATGATTAGATATTATTTACAGTTATAATAGACAGAAATCTCAGCCAGCAATGCTGTTGCTCACTGATGACACCAGGGGAGGCGTGACTGATAGCTGGGCAGAAGAACATCAAGAATAAAAGAATATTTTGCTAATAATTCCAGTCCTCTGCACACACTCATTCCTCATCTATCAATTTTCTTACTCATACTCCTCATTTCTCATCCACTCGTTACATTGTCAACCTTTCCTGCTTTCAACAATATCAGTAGTACCATCATCTCAATAATATTCTGACCTTGCAGAAGTAAAGACATCATCCTTTGTATGAATAGAAGAAATCCAAAGCTATTCAGAGAGCAAAGGTAGCTCACTCAAATCATTACTCATTGCTGGGAGTTTGAAGAAAGTTTACAGCTGTGACCAAATTAATTAGCACCATTCCCTGGAAAGCTATTAGGCATAATAAAACGTACCGCCATGTTCCCAGGAAAACTATTTCTTACTTTTTCCTTTCTCTGAATATACAGTGTAAACAGTTGTTTGTCTTACTTGGAATACCAGCTTCCATTTCCTTTTTGACATAGCTGCTGGTATCTTCGCTACCTACAGTCCTCTAGTAGCTCTCGAGTTGAAAACTAGTAGTTTCCTCAGCCGGCAACGGAATGACAGCTTTAGCGAGCAAGTCCAACTCTCTATCCTCGCCATAGAACCTCCACGGTAGCTATTGTACCTCCTGTGCCCCTTCCCTCTCACTTTTGTCGTTGAAAAAGTCGTCGCAGACAAGATCCACTGCCTATGTTGCAGACACATTTATCGCCATTTTTCGAACTAACATCAAGTGTATTTTTAGCCCAACTACCTTAGTTACATAGTAGCTATATCTATTCTAAAAATACATGTAATAGAACAACACATTAGCCGTGCTCTGGACACTGCAACTTAGCTTTAGCATTTATCGTTTAGGGAGAAAATATTTTCCCCGCATTACATCAACCTTGAGCGCCTATAGGTGCTTGTGTTGGTGAAAGTGAAAGCATTATGTCAATGGAAACAAATGCTTGTGCTTGTGCTTAAGTACTTCTATAAATGCTTGCAAATGAGACTAGAAGCACATGTGCTTGCCCGAGGTTTGATACAGAAAATTTCGCTGGGGGGGAGAATCATTAGCGTTAGAGGATGGGACTATATACTTTGAGATGATTGCACACATGTAATTATACACACAATCTCAAACAATTGCTTGCTTTGAACATACAGTACGTACCTGTTGGGATTACTGGGAGTGCTTAAGTGAGCACCACTAGATCCAATGCTTGTTTTGTCTTGTGAAGATTCGTTCCTATTAAGAAAGTAGCAAAATCAGGACAGCTATACTGTAACATTGTTGGTATGTAAAAATGTTATATATAATATATACAATGCTTTCTTTTGTTTTGCTTGAAAATAAGAATATATAATATATAATATTAAACTGTCTAATTGAAGTTGTCATAAGTGTATACGCAACAAGAGACAAGTTCAATTCTGAAACAGCAACTTAAGAGATACCAAGGTTAGTTAGGGACAACAGGTACATGTAAATATCCTGAAGGGGAAAGGTCACAAATAAATGCTGGTTAAAATTATAGAGTTAACTGATTAAGAAAATACAGAAAATTTCGCTGGGGGGGGGGGGTGGGAGAAACGTTAGCGTTAGAGGGTGGGACTATATACTTTGAGATGATTGCACACATGTAATTATACACACCATCTCAAACAATTGCTTGCTTTGAACATGTACCTGTTGGGATTACTGGGAGTGCTGCTGTGAGCACCACTAGATCCTATGCTTGTTTTGTCTTGTGAAAGAGTTGACTGATTAAAAGAATGTCCTCAACTGATCAGGAATGGGAGAGAAAGATTATATCCTGGCTAATCTTGGGATTCATGTTGTTGGGGGTGACAGATTACCACGCCATTCTCATTCCACCTGCTCTATGTGGACGAGTGATATTTCCTTGTATCAGTCAGGCATAACTCTCACTGTTAGTCGCAACCTCGGAAATTAACTACCACAATTATTAAACTATGACACATGATTATAATTAAAAACTAAAAAAACACACATCAAGGGGACTACAAGGACATAAAAAGAAATAATTGAAGACAAGATGTCTTTCACAAAAGAAATAAAGAAAGGGAACCTACAGGATTCAAGCACAAAAAAAGAAAGTGATAGATAATGATGACACAACAGACAGAGGTTGACAGTGTACACAGAAAATGGAAAAAAAAACTGAAACCTAACTAGAAGTGCGTGTGAGCAAAACATTATATAGTAGCATGGTAAATGTGAGGGGAGGAGTTCACGTCGACCAATCAAACAGTGCCATGAAGGCGAGTTTGGTGGGGAGAGTGAGAAAGAACACTGATTGCATGAGAAAGATGTAGGACTGTGCATAGGTTCAAATGGAGTGTCCCAGTGTGGTGTATGGAGTGTTCACAATAGTTACTCTTTACAACTCCAAATTCTTCAGCAATTGATGCTAGTGAACTTACCTGGTCAATCATTTTTTTTTTTTTTTTAAGATTTCCAACTTAATTTTTCTACAGACAAGACAGTCCTCTTTCATTTGTTTTCCCGTAGTAGACGCCATAGTAGCAAAAATGAACTTGTACACACATCTGTGAAGTCACCTGCACGTTAACAATACTTACCATACCTCGGAATTCCCCCGCTCATTTACGATGATCCGTACCGATCTCAATTACTCCGTTCAGTTGACCGGTATCTCCGAAACTCTGAGGTCCTACTGTATTATTAAAGAGATTAAAAACCATCTTTTTCATTTGTTTATGTTTCCCCATTTCACCTCATTCATGCTTCTCAGAAATTCCTGCAGGATTTTTTGCTTGGCGCTTATGAGTGGGAGAGGAGCGGACTAAGTGGGGGGGGG
>WLWI01005265.1_pt1 | contig 10817 bp, 10 predicted proteins | sample 6701501 | NCBI WGS metagenome assembly WLWI01 (sample SAMN12718690, study PRJNA515312) | sponge metagenome | isolation source: marine sponge | host: Mycale hentscheli | place: New Zealand: South Island, Marlborough, Capsize Point | collected 2014-11-01
GGGGCTTTGGGTTTGGCTACTTACTCACAAAAGTGGGCAGAGACACCAAAACAATAATTATGGCCCCAACTAGAAAACGGTCATTACGTCCAATTACCCCAACCCCCAACCAAGGCATTCACCTCCAGTAAAAGGACAGAATTACCAAACAAAATATCTGCCTATGCATAATGGTCAAGTCCACTTGAAGACGATTCATAAACAGAAAGAAAGAGTTCTAGCAAAGGCTACATGGAACAGGATGATAGCATCAACACATATGCAGAACTGTTCAACAACAACAACAACAACAACAACAACAACAACAACAACAAAAAAAAAACAAAAAGTTGGAATTACATTCAGTCTATGCTACATAAAAGAAACAACACAAGCAATGACTGACCCAGCTACGTCAGATGACAAGAATCTGAACTCTACGCTGTAACCTAGCACCCACTTCCTGGTATATAGAAGCCATGGCAAATCAGCTCACAATCATGAACTAAGTAAGTTCATAACACAGTAGCCCACAAATACTCTCTAGTCTGTAGTGCTAACTCCATGCACGATAACAGACACTCTCTCTTCACCAGCTACAATAACACAGTACGAAACTTCTCATGTGCTTGTGAGTAGGACTCCTGAGATATGCAGTTGACGGTAACTATGGCAAATGCATACCTCATTTATGGGATATAATCGGAATATATACTAGTTAAAAACCCAACCCCCAATCCATACTATCTGTTCTACAATAGACTGCCGTTCCAAAGCTTCAATTACAAAATTTACTGTAAAATACTGGGAATGTTATACACTTTGCCAATTCAGTATACTTTTAAAAATTGATTGTCACCACTCCACACAAATGGATGTTCCTCTTACTCACCCTCCCCCCATCCCACCCCTTACACGAGGTAAAAAAAAAAAAAAAAAAACCAAAAAAAAAAAAAACCAGCCATGCTTTGTTTAATGACAATGACAAAGATGACACTGATTGGGTTGTAACTACTAATACGCTGGCTGCCAAATTTCCGAGGACCACAAAATGTACAATATGGAATGAATGATATCATCAATACCATACAGACTGACTGTGTGGTGTTTAGCTTTACAACCATTGCAAGAATAATAGTGTGTCTCTTTCTATGACCAACCTTCCAAAAATGGCATAGCTTCATCACAAGAGTAGCTAATGTTTTAGACCAATCTACTGACAATTACACTACACTAACCCCCCCCCCCCCCTCCCACTTCCTTAAAACTGTGACTTACTGATTTTGGTTGTTCCACTATCTCTAGCCTAGGGGTACTCACGGCCATTCCACCACCTGTAAACAATAATAACAACAACAACATCATCATAACCTTCATTATCCACAATAACAACAAAGACTAACACCTCACATCCTCAAAGACAAATTTCAAAAAGGAAAAGGGAAGGAAATTGCAACCTGTTATGTATAATACAAATTTGATGGCATTAACAAAAGGAAATGATTAATCAAACACCGAGGAGTTGAGTACCACACACACACACACACACACACACACACACACACAACGTAACACAGACACACTAAATTCGCAACTTTACTTATCTACTGTGCTACCACACTGATCTAAGAGTTGCTGACTATAACAAAATTCATTAGAGCCAACATTAACAAAGACAAGATATTAGTTGGGGAGGGAGAGGAATTGCTGAGATAACTCTGTATATAATATATATATATATATATATATGCATATATTCCACCCTAGATATCTTCACAATGATATTTTTAGGTACATGATCCGTGAGATATTTTACCACTTGTTATTTCACCTGCACTGCACAAGCTCATTACCTTTGTAGTTATAGCAACCTGGCCAAACTTTACAATTTTCTTGGGTTTTTACAGCTACCTTCCTCCAGTGTATCCTGCTCAACAGGGTCAGAGCAGCTGCTAAAATATCACTACAGTAGTGAAGATATCTAGTGTGGAATAAACCACTTATTACACTTGTCAGAGTGTTCTCTCAGGCTTTATTTTCACTGCCTCTGGCTCTTGAAAATAAATTAGCCTGCTTGTGAAATACCTCTCCATATCACACTCTGACTCATGTAATATTATATATAACACTGCATTGATGGATTATTTTCCCTAAAGACAAATTCATAATTTCATATTTGCTAATTTTGGTGACTGGATCCTTGCAGTGCCAAACCGCCCTCACCACCACTCTAATTCAGTTCAGACAAACAAACCAGTTCAGAGGATAACAATAGCAAAGGTAAATCCCCAGAACACACTTCATGAAATAAAGAGCCAGCAACAACCACACCATTGTGCCTGGAAGTCATGACTATGTTTACCAAGAAGCTGGGCCCAGGCTTTTATTCATTTATCTAATTAACCAGGCTACTACTTAACAGAGCTATGAATATCATTCATCCCATAGTTTCTGGGGAAACATAGGAATTCCCTCCAGCACTCCCAGGCTAGAATACACTGGGGAGACTAGAGGGGATAATAGCAGGAGAGGATTACATCAATACTGCCACTTGGATAATAATTAAATCAAACAACAAGAGAATAAGAGCTAGGTTAGCAACAAAAGTGGGAAGAAACAACAACAACAACAAAAAAAAAAAAAAAAAAAAAAAAAAAAAAAAAAAAAAAAAAAAAACCTGCCTTCACAGTGAACATTCGAGGACATTCTATGGATACATTGTTACGGGCATGCCCAATGACCATCTCATATCCTTCCATTCTTCCACGGCTATTCATGATGATACCTCACAAAAGACAACACATATCAGTTTCTCATACTTCTGGCCGCATAGTGAAACAGAAAAAATTTCCCCTCCTCCTTAAATGACAAACACAGCCACAATCGAGTAAAACATAAGAATTACAAGTGACTCCTAGATCAATCCAGCAAGATACTCTAACGACAGATGTTCAAACAAGTTATAATCGACTTCAAACAACAAAATATATATACTTATATATTTAAATTTCTATGTAAACCTAAATTATATATACAAATAAAGTGCTTATATTAAAACCTGAATATAAAACTAAAAAGTGGCCCACTGTCAAAAATAAACCACACCAGCTTATCAATAACAGTAGCAGAACACATCATAAGCATAGAATCCCCTAGGGACACATCATCATTGACTTAACCCTGGCAATCCATAACTAACGGGAACATTAAAGATGGAGGGAAAACCCAACGATTGTTCCTAAAAGGCTAGTGATCATTACTTAAGCTGCTGTTGATAACCCTAGCTTGACAACTTTAGCTTATAACCCTAGCTTGACAACCTTAGCTTATAACCTAGCTGATAACCCTAGCTGATAACCCTAGCTGATAACCCTACCTTAGCTTGACAACCTTAGCTTATAACCCTAGCTTGATAACCTTAGCTTGATAACCCTATATAGTTTAACAACTCCAGCTTAACAACTCCTAGCTTCATAAAACTAGCTTCTAGTCAAATAATAACACTGGAAAAGCCTCCAAACACCCACAATCCTTACACTTGTCAACCAGGGCAAGGGGGGAGGGGGCTATCAATAAGTATTCCTCCTCCCAGGGGGTTATCAATAAGTATTCCTCCTCCCAGGGGGGCTATCAATAAGTATTCCTCCTCCCATCCCTCTCCTCCCACTCCCCTCCACACAAAAATTACTTGAAGAGGTCACACACTGCAGACTGCTACCTCCCAAGGCCTCAAGAATACAGCTCCTCTCCACAGGAACAAATTACTAATGCTTTAAGTCAATTACATAACATTTCAAATGAAAAATTATCCTTTCCACTGAAACTGGAGTTCGTACCAAGGAATTAGGACCAGGTTCCATATAAGGAGACCCCAGAACAGGCGGTATTTTGATGGGAATTCCCTCATGTAAAACTTCCAAGTCCACTACATTCCAGCCGACTAATGAGGGAGACTGCAAGATGGGAGAAGAACTAGTCACTAAGAAACTCTTAACCTGTCCCCCAAAACTGACATTTAAATCCTACAAAATGAGCAATATGTCTGCCATGGACAGGAATTAGAAATGGGCTATCAGAAATGTGAACTAATTATATTCACCAAGGCTTAAGAAAAACATTATATACACACAGCTATAAAAACCTCTCCCTCCCTCCCAAACCTCTCTATCCAACACCACCAGATTCTCAACTGTCCAGGGCATGTGGCCAGTGGAAGCTGAAAGTTTCGCATCAGGCCTCACCACCCTGCTACAATCATACCAACACACCACAGGCTCGAACTTGTTTTCAGTCCCATCTCAAACATCAAACTTCTCCCGATACAAGGTAAAGTAAACACTAGCAATAATTATTGAAAAATGAAGTGGACATATAGAAAAAAAAATCCATCATTTCAAAAAGAAAAGAGAAAGAAAAAAAAAGCTAGACAATAATAATTAGGTTGAGTAAATAATAGGGTTGTTGATTGGCTGTGGTGGACCATTGTCAAGTCCTACTATGTACAACAACTTCAGTATTTGCATTAAGAAAAGCTATTTATCTACTCTACAGCTGCAACCATGTGTACAGCAATTGATTGGGATTACCTGTAATCTATTTCTGCTTTCTACTTAACACTAAACCACGCAGACGGTAATAACTACAATAGACTTGCTATTGAGGCTTCAAACATCTTTCACAGTTACAACTAGTTCAAACTCTGCCTGACGCAACCTGAACTATTTCAAACACTCACAAATAAAATGTATTGGAGGTCTGGTCCACTATGATGTCTATACTGCCATTCCTGATACCACATTTACTTCACAACAATTTTTAAAGCGATAACCACAGTTTACTATTGGAATAAAGTAGAGCATTGAATAACGGAAATTCTCAAACCGCTGGAAAAAATACTGCTGATTTGTAAAGAGGGTGTGGCCAACCACTATTTCAAGTTCCACAATACTACTATTGAATTCGGAGAGTCCGAATTATTACAATAACCTTGTACATGGCCTAACTCACTATCTACACACACAACAAACTTCAAATGCTACAAATACTGGGCATGCCTTGCACATGGTTTTAAACACTCATTGTGTCCGAACACACGCACACACACACTGAATCAGTGCACCCACCAGCCATTACCACGCATAATGCATGTACCAATGAATACAACACATCCACATCTATCGTGAATCAAAGCTGAGTAATTCCATTTAAAACAACCTTGTTCCAAGGGATAGACAGTGAATGGAAAAGAAAAGAAAGAAAGAAATGTACAGAGTCCCATCTTTTATTGCAGTGTTATTGAAGTGCACCTCTGCAACCAACAATAATAAATACTCAAGTCCTCATTCTCACTGGCACCCTGGCAACAGGTGCCAATTGCTGCTTACCAATCAATACCCCCAGCCAATTCCTAACCATTAATCCAAAACTCTGAATAAGATATACACAAATAATTCACAGCTACTGAAAATGGACTGTGAAGATTTATTACTTCCTTTCTGGCATCTCAGACCCCACCCATATCCTCTCAATTCATTTTGGCATGCACCACCACAGTCATTTATTTTTGCAGCACCAATTTTTCACATTTTCCCACAGGTTTCGGCACTCACCATTAAGGTGCATGAGATCTGGCTGTAGCCCATGAGGTTGGGTCATCATTTTGGACTCCTAACCACAATGTGTTTCCTCTTGTATTAAAAGTAACTTGCTATAAGTTCAAAGCTTCCCTGGAAGCTTTCCGGCCACAATGAAGCTGCTCTTTGCTAGGGAGGCTCCAATATGGCAATTTGGAAGGTAGAAAATCACCCAAAAGCTTGATACGCTTTCTGTTACTCAATTTTATACCAACTCGGCGGTACCCCCAACTACCGAATAGCCGGTCACTATTATTTCGGCACGGTAATACCGACTAAAGCAAACTAGGCACTAAAAAAACTAAATTACTCGACTCACTAACCTGAGTTTTTTTGTAGAATGAATTCCCCGCTTATACAAAATCAGTTTTTATGAATGTCCTTGGACTCCTGTTTCTTCTTGGGAAAAACCCCGAAACAGCGAGATCCGGTCGACCCCGCTGAAACACGTGCTACTGGCCAATCAAAACGACAGCACCGTTGTGTTTTCGAGCAACAACCGCGGCATCAGTGCCCGGGGGGATTCTTTCATTTACAGTGACAACATGACGTCAATATTAAGTCACCCTGCTCTCCCCGCGCGCGCAGCGGTATCCATCTGCGCACAGATTTTGCGCACGCATAACCCATCGACGAAATGTTGGGGGAGGGGCTAACGGTGAGTGAGCTCGCTGTCTACCTGTGACTGAAGCGTAGCAACGGATTCTCCGTTTTCTCACCTGGAGCTGCGAAAAAACGAAGAGTTCGCCTTACGCAGCGTGAACTGCGTCTTCGGACTGCAATTTTTGTCTTTTCTGCAGTTCTGCAATGACCAATCTTCCTGAGGCCCAGAAGGGCTTGCTTCTCAGGTCTCCCTTAACCTACGGATTTATTCCCCCATCCTCCTTCACGCAGCCCAAGCCAATATACACCAAGGTAACAAGTTGTGGCTGCATAAAGCTTAATAAATGGCTTTTGCTTGTTGCAGGATGGATCCAAAATTCATGTCCTTGGGCAGAGAGATCAAGATGTCTTGGCGAAAAACAAAATGGAAACATTAGCATTCTACACTAGGAATAATCCACACCCTTGTAAGTCAATTTAGACCACTGTGATATGCCATACGTAAAATCTAGGGGGAAAATGAATTCATTTGTATGTTAAGCTTTTTCAAATATTGAATTTTTTTTTTTAATAATCGCCATAGCTTGTAAATCATGACCAAGTATGTCTGCTTTGCAATAGACTGAATGAAATTTGTCAGTGGTTTTAGTTGCGATCCAGCGCTGCAAATTTTCTGAATACACTCGAACCTCTCTTATCCTGACAGTGTGGGACCAAGGGGTGTCCATAACTAAGAAATGTCCGTAACTCAGAAATACGCATTCAAATATCATTCGCTGTAGCTTAAGAACTGTCCAGAGTCTAACCTCACTAACTTTCCTTTCTTAATTTCCACTATCATTATCTCAAGCTTTCTTGCTAGAGTTAAAATGCTATGCTTGCGTTTAAAGCAGGGGTACAGACATTGCGCATGCCAAGTGGCGCCATCGGTCGACGCCCTGTTCTTAACACACGGTAATCAAGCCTGCGGAGTAGTTTTAGCCGTCCTTAGACGTTGCTTAAGTGCACTTTCTTCCATCCCCTCTAGTCGTTAAGTTCTAGAAGAACTAGTGGGCCCACTGAACTAGCTAGCAGCGATGCCGCCTGTCAACAAGTTCTATGAAGAACAAGCAGTAGATACACTAACTGCCTCTTGATTTCCATGTTCTATCTCTTCAACACCGCAATCAAATTCTCAAAGTAACACGTGAAAAATTTTACCAATTTTATTCATTGATTTTTTGTATTGGTGGTCAGTCACTGGTGTCCAGTAGACAGAGGTGTCCATAACTTAGAAGAACGGATAAGAGAGGTTCGAGTGTACTCTATTAGGAGCTTACCTTTTCTTTTATGTCAAATTCTTTTTTCCAGCTTCTATATGTTTATTAAATGCATTTCTTGTCTTGTTTTTCATTAAACAAAAATATTTGGAACGATATTGCAATATAGAAAGAAAAGATTGACAATGCTGGCTAATCTTTTCTCCCAGACATACTCACAGCAGAAAGGATGTAAAAACCCTCATAGCTGATGACCACAAATACCTGTTGTAAACTTGTATTGAATTATTTTACATTATTGCTGTTTTCTTACTATTACTATTGTTGTTGTTATTATTAGTGTCATTATTATTTTTATTTATTTATTTGTTATTTATTTATTTATTTGTTTATTATTATTATTATTATTATTATTATTATTATTATTATTATTATTATTATTATTATTATTATTATTGGGCTAGAAATGAATTGAATTATTTTATAGTTCTACAGTGCCTATTAGTGAAAACCAAGTGATGTTTGATACATTAAATATATAGTCTGGATCTTTGGCCAGCTTTACACACAATTCATTACATTGGTAGTATGGTACACACAGTGTCACTTTATAGATCAAACTCCTTTACCATACAACAATGTGTAATGCTAAAGTTGACACTGGATCCTGTAGCTGGGTGGCTTGGTGTAACAGGTCAGTTATATTTCATAAGCTATTTTTTTCCGTAGTTCGAGTGCGTCACATGAAAGGATTACTGGACATTCCGATTTGTAGCGTTGAGGATCAAGTGGAGGCGAGGTACCTCCTGTCTCCGCCCACTGGGCAGGAATTTGGTCTACCATTCCGTCCAAAAGGGAGCACAAGATACTCCGCCAATGTCAACAAAGAGTTTCCTGCAGTGGGAGTTGGTAAGGATGTGGTGAGATACTCCCCACATTTAAAACAATATTTAACTGTTGAACTTATGTTTGTATGTGTGTATGTGTGTATACAAAGAATCTCCTTAATAAATACTGCTACCTTACAAATCCAACTGCATTATTTATGTGTGTGTGTGTGTGTGTGTATGCAAACACTAGATAGCTGTATTCCCATGTTAACTCATACTCATAAGGCACAGTCACCAAACTTCATTATCTGCTTTACATGATGTAGTACGAAGACCGTTTTCATAAGAGCATCATTTCCAAGTGTGCACAAACATTAAAACATTCTAAAGTTATTAAAAAAAAATTTTTTCCCTAATTAAATTTTTTCATGGTATGATAATTTTTTTTTTAATCCAGTCATTGCTATATAACAACTGTCATAATTATTGTTAAATTGAGACATGTGGAGTTAAGTGCTCGTCATGCAGTGCATGTGACTGTTCACATGTTACGTCAATACAGTACCCGTCACAACCGCCTGGAGAGATGAGCTGGAGAACAAAACTAAGAATGCCCTCCAGAAGGCCATGGGGCAGTCTCTGCCTTCCAGGAGAGCCATGGACAGTCAGAGCAGCAGGAGGAAGAAGAGTTCTTTTGATGACCTTCACGACGATAAAGTGAGTTTTTACATGACATATTAGCTGTTGTTACTATTATTATTATTATTATTATTATTATTATTATTATTATTATTATTATTATTATTATCATCATCATCATCGTTACTGCTACTACTACTAGTATAATATTTCCAATTCAGAAATTGCAACATTTTTTTTCCTTCAAATAATACTCAATGTTTAGTTATAACTACAATATCATATTTGTGAAACAAAGTGTTGGCTAATTGCTGTGATTATTATTATTGTCATTGTTTAAGAAGACTTGGTATAAAGTACCAGCAAATACAAACATTCTCTCTCTCTGTCTGTCCTACAGCTTTTGGATTGGCTGTGTAGAATTCTCCAGACGGACTCCATTCCTGCGTGCCAGGCGTGGCTAGCCAGCGCCTCTGACAGTGGTGAGTGAGTGATCTTTGTGAGCTTAAACATAAACAACTCGTTAATAAGAAAATAGACCCACAAACTTAATTTTCTTCAATTGGAATTTGCTAACCGATCTTCTATTGTTTTGATGCATGGGTACAGGCTTAAATCTATTGTTGTTGTTGTCGTTGTTGTTACTTATATTTTGAGACCCCAATCAGAATTCAATGTTGATCAGTGTTGCTAGTTCTTTTATCAGATTTTTCACTGAGTATGCATTTGTATGGTTGGGCTGGAACATGTATTATTCCATGCTATATAGCACAAGATATCAGCCATTGCTAATTGCTTGCAGACCACATTTCATATGAACTCGTATCTTTCATATCTTGTCTAGAAAAAGACATCGTATTGAACATGATCAAGATGGTAGCTTGCGGAGAACTCCAAGGCCACACCACTTCTTCCGCTACTCCACGCCCTAACACCTCTGACGCACAGCACATGTGGAAGCCAAGCAAGAGCCTACCCAAGAAGAAGACCTTCGGGGAAGAAGACGAAGAAGAATTTAACTTCCCATCTCTCCAGAAGAAGAAGGGGAAAGAGGAAGAGAAGGAGCTCGGAGGGATGTGTGAGATGGAAGAGAAGCTTCCCAACTTCCCAAGGAGTGACAATATCATACGAGAGGCCATTACACTCTCGCGACAAGCTTCCCGTGGCAACATGTCATCCAGGGGCCCACAGGGTGTGTTCGGCCAGAGTCAGAAAGGAGCAGGGATTGACGAGCTGATGGCCAAGTGGAGGAAACAGGTCCAAGCCAAAGAGGAGGCGAGAATGCGAGGTCACCATCGCTCATCCTCCATTAACACCCCGACGTCGTCTGTCCGATCCACCAGAACATCAGCTCTGCAGCATGTCAAGGCCCTCACGGCACCCACTCCATTGGCGGCGTCCAAAGGAGGTGGAGTCAATGGGAATGTCAAGCAGCCTCCTGCTCCTGTCAAGGTGGTGGTTACTAAGGAGGTCATCCACCAGGCGAGCTCTGGGACGCCTCGTCTCCGATACACCTCCCACTGGGCCAAGCAAGGCCAGTAGCTCCGCCCAATCACGCCGAGACATTACTCCTTTCATATCATCCCCCGAATATGTACTCCGATATAGCAGTTGTCATGGTAACTGAAACACTCACATTGAAGGCTGCAAGCCCCAGTCTTGTGATTACATTGTTGCCCTGTATTTGCTAATGACTTGTACTTAATAGATCCTGTGCTAACGAAGTATTTTCAGGCACCTGTGATGTGGTAATTTCATATTTACACACCTGAGCTAATTGAATTTTTAAACCAGTTGAGATGGCATACACACATAGAGAATGGTCTCCTGTAACTACTACTACTATTATTATTATTATTACTACTACTACTACT
>WLWI01005266.1_pt1 | contig 10816 bp, 6 predicted proteins | sample 6701501 | NCBI WGS metagenome assembly WLWI01 (sample SAMN12718690, study PRJNA515312) | sponge metagenome | isolation source: marine sponge | host: Mycale hentscheli | place: New Zealand: South Island, Marlborough, Capsize Point | collected 2014-11-01
AGTTTATTAGAATACAATTAAAAGTGACTATCATACTATTCTGTGTTGAAACCACTTTTTACCGGGTATAATGTTGAATTTTATTATTCGATAACCTTATTGTACACATTAAAGTAGGTTATTCACATATATAATATATAATATATTATATATAATATATATATATTATTGGAAAAGACAAAAGAATAGATTCTTGTTTTTTTATTATGAAAATTGGTTTAAAATTTCAAACAACAAAGGTATAACCACGTGTAAAACCTTGGTAATTAGTTATGGGGTGCCGTTTGTACCAAAATTTAAAAAAAAATTTTTTGCTATAAAATTCTTTATTTTATAACCAATAATAGGCTGCTTTATAAACCTGGCCCATGGTTTATAAACCTGGCCCGTGGTTTATAAATCATAGCCTAGTTTATAAATATAGTGTATGTTGTTGTTGTTGTTGTGTGTGTGTGTAAAATGGTCTGGTAAAGTACTTACAGCTTCAAAAGTATATGTTCATATTAATGCACACCTGTGGATTCTTTTCATTATGGCTACTGCTCCTGATATGAGAGATTTGACAGAATTAGCTACAGTGGCTTCTACTATTGCTGAAGTTGTATGCAAAATTCAGCATCTCACACCCAGAATTTCACAAGTACAACATCTCCAAGGCAAGTTTTTACTTCTTTACAGTGGCATAGCTGAGGAGGGGCCTAGGGGGGGCTTGGGCCCCCAATCACAAATATTTCATTAATCAATCATGGTTTCATTTTAACCTGGTCCATACATTTTATACATCACAAACACTGGTCAGGAGACTAGGCCCATCATTTTCTGTTCAGCTATGCCTCTGCTTGTTTAGACTAATTTCATAGTCTGTGTGGTGAGACAACTAACTGCTATCCTAGTGGTAGAGAGACACTATTCACACAGTATGCTGCCACCTGAGTACTCAGCAGGCTAACCTCACCAATTCTGCAGCTAAGGCTAGGCTTGCAAATCACCAACCCTGAGACTAGCTATCTCGATAACCTCAAGGTGCCCGTTGACAGTTGGAGCTTTAGGTGGAATTGTACAAAGCTTTATTTCAAGAAACTGCTGAGACTGGACAAAATGAAAGGAAACTGTATACATATAGTGAGTCTGGGCATGCTTGCATAAATGACGAGTTCCTTGTACGGTAATGTTGAGAGTGTATCAGCCAATGATAATATGTTGTGTATGTGTGTTTGTATGTTAAGTGAAAATTTATGCATGAATAAGATAATGTTAGAATACATGTGTAGTATATATGTTGCTGTGGGGTGGTCACACCACAGTCTGATTAATGTCTTTGAAGCTAGATATGACCCAAATAATGCACTTTCATGAACTTCACCATACTTTAAACTTTGTATGGTTACAAAAGGGGAGACAGCTAACCAAATGTGGGGAGGGAGGGAGAGGGGGAGGATTTGAGCTGTCAGCAGTTTTCAAATTATGTAAAGCAAAAATATAGCAAAAATTGGGGGAGAGGGGGAAGAGGTGATCAAGCCCCCTTGCCCCCCTATTTCTCGGCGTACATTACCAGTTTAAATGTTGTGTAACAAAACAATTTAAGTACTTTTGACTGGTCATCATCATCTCAGTAATTATAGTATAATGAAGCAGGCCCGTAGCCAGAAATTTCAAAGGGGGGGCTCACGGGCATGGCTGCGAATTGGACTACATGGAAGAGAATGTGCCCTTTTGATGGAAACAAATGCATTAATTAATTTCCAATGCTATTTCCTATTGTTTGTTCATTTCAATTTTAGCTTTAGCTACCCACTCAATTTGTTATTTAGCTATCTAATTTATATTAAACCAAATCAATAAAACCAAAGTATATTTTTAATTGTAAAATATTATCAAACAACAAAAAAAATAGTTATAATAATTGTTAGCTTTACAGCAAACTGACTGATTGCATTCGTCTTGGGTTTTTCTCTAAAAAAGATTTACATACTTCATTAACATCAATGCTAGTTTCATAGTTCATATGTATTAGAGCAAGAGAACTCAATCGTTCTTCTGTCTGGGTGCATCTCAAGTATGAGTTCAGCCTCTTTAAAGCTGATGCAGATCGCTCACAAGAGCATGAACTCAGCGGAATAGTGGCAAATAATTTCAGGAGTGTAAACAAATTTAGAAAACCATGCTCACTACATTGCTGGAGAACCTCATGTAGTGTATGGGGTCTATTTTGGGATGGGATCAAGAGCCACTTGTGTTTCCATCGATAAAGCTCCTCATCCACAATACCTGCATTAGGCAAATCTTCTGAATAAAATTCAACGGCATCTTTTATATCAGAAGGAGAAGATGACTTAGTTATAAATGTAGGTAATAAACCTTGCAAGGAAGCAGCTTGCTTTGCATGCCTGTCAAATCGACAGCTAAGATCGCTGATCAGCTGATCTAAAAAAGGAATAGTTATAGTGGTCTTGTAATACTCTTCTGGAGAATCACTCTGCTGATTCATGCGATGTTGCTGTCTTTGGCAAATACGTGGTACTGTAACAGACACATCAGACCTTGCAGCTAATCGGCAACTATGCTGAAAGATGCGTTCAGAATAATTTTGTATGTCACTCCTCAAATCCTTCAGTTCCTTAATACAATCTTGTACTAGTGCTATACCTGTCACAATATCCTGTTTTTTCCCTTGAAGTTTAACCACAGCCTCTTTCATGTACACTAATAGTGTACGTTGCAGGGTAACCAGAGAAAATATGAACTGAAAAGATTCCAAAATCTTTAGATACGCCAAAGCATTCTTTTTATCTTCTGCTGACCATCCATCATTGTACAACTGTAACTGAGTATCCCCATAGAGAATAACTTCACACATCTTTACCAAAAATGGATGACAGAGTGTAAACCTCTCCCAACCTTCAATATTTTCTACCCAGCGGGTAATGCATACATTCAACAATGGTGTGCGAGAAGTACCACTATTGTGCTTATTACCAGTAATATTAACAACCGCTTTCAAAAGAGCATCCCGTTTAGGAGAATTTTTTATCCAGAGTGTAATACTTTTAACCTGATCAATGCAGTTTCTGATAGGAGGCAAAGTACAAGAACTCAAAATAGCTAAATTAAAGGAATGCCCAGCACAATGAGTATAAATTGCTTTAGGCTGCTTCTCTCGTATCCTTTTCTGTACACCTGACTTCTCCCCACTCATCGTTGAAGCCCCATCATATCCCTGACCTCTCAGGTTGTTTAAAGACAGTCCAAGTTCTTCCAAACAACCAGTAATAGCTTCATATATGTCAATGGCACGTACTCTTTCTAACTTTATGAAAGTAACAAAATCTTCACAAATATCATTATTGGCATCAACATAACGCAAACATATAGCCAAATGTTCAATATTATGGCTGGAAACTTCATCAGCTAAAACTGAAAAAAATTTAGCTACCTTTACTTTTTCAACAATACCAGCACGAAGCATATCATAGCCAATGATGTTAATAATATCATTTTGAGTCGTAGGAGAGAGATAAGTAGCATTCCTTAACTTGGGGCTATATAGATGATTGTACAATATCTCATCTGTCTCAGCATAGCTTTTTAGCAATGCTAAAAAATTTCCTGGATTTTTTGGTGAGCTAATCTTTTCAACATCACCACGGAAAGGTATACCCTGCTTAGCTAAGTAAATGACACCACGAACTATTTGTTGAAGAATATGTGTATTCTCAGTCATCTGGCTTTGAACTATTGAATTTGTAGCCACATCAATTCTTTGCTTGGGATTTAGTACTGTACTTCTCAATGTGTCAGCTGCTAGTACAGAATCCAAATGGTATTTCAGTTGTGAATGGTTAGATAAAGTGCTATTGAGCTTTTCCCAGTTATTGAAAGGTTTATTCACAAGAAAGCCTTTATCTTCTCTTTTATCAGTTGTAAGCAGAATAGAACAAGGGCCACACATTATTGCATCTAATTTTGGGCTGTACAGTACCCAAGGATATCGCTCTATCCAACTCGTATTAAAGCGACGATTTTTACCATTAAGCAATGTTGTTAGCAATGTTGAGGGGGGTAAAACATGATTATAAAAGTAGGAGAATTTTCGTCACTAGAAAGATTTTTTACAACTTGAAGAGAATCTTTTGTACATAAAGATGACAAGAAAATGTTCCCAAAATCATAACACGGGTTAGATATTATAGTACCTTCCATTCAGGCCTCTAGCCAGGAGTTTGCGCAGGGGGGTTCGGATTTCATAGAAATGCAAGAAAGCCACACCTACTTTTGTTTTCTTCGTTTATTCTTTAAAAAGCGAAAAAGAAGGGGGGAAATATGCCAAAATTAATAATTTGTCTGACGCTCTATGTGTTCTATTAATAAATTCATTGAACACTGCTAACTATCAGCAATAAGCGGTAAACAGCTAATGCTATATCGTTCTCGTGTAACCGGGCTTCTAACCACTACCGTGAGCTGTACACAAACAGTGAACCATCAATAGGCCTCGAGTACTATGTACATTACGATACACCATAAAAAGAATAGTTGTAGCGAAGCTTGCTTACCAGTTGTACAGCTGATCTTTTACCTCTTTGAAAAAAACAAAAAAAAACAAAAAAAAAACACTTAACAAAAACCTACTGATTGACTAAATATTACCAATCGAGTTTGTTATGCATATGTATATATACATTAAATATAATTATATATATAGCTAGATATGCACTCATTTTGATAATAAAACCAGATTCACAGCAGTGAGACTATCTATATAGTTATTTACCGTTAAACCCATACAATTCATACCGTAATAAATACATTTTCATCAGAATAAAGAGACTAAGACAAGATTGAAGTTTGTTTGAGACACTGGATAACAAAAAAGGAAACCTGTTTCTTCCTAACAAGCAATGGGTGTCACAACTTTGATGAATAATTTGAGTTTTAAGTTGACCCCCCAATTCTAAACTACATACACCTCTACTAAATTTGGAACCCTTACCGGTGTATATGGCCTCAACTACCCTGACCTATGCAAACTCATTACCATGGTCATGTGATTTGAACATTCACATTTGGAGAAAGTTTGTCAAGTGATCCGGGAATTTACATTTTTGGGAGGAAGGACTATCCATTTTGATGGGTATTCTGATTATTTGCTTATATAACAGTTTGCTTGTGGGTTGTTAATTTATGTGACTATCAACTAAAAGACCACAATTAATACATTATCCTAAACAGGAAAAGGAAGCATAATTTTTTCTGTCTTATGAACAATACAGTGCATCTTTCGCTACTGCTTAATTAAACTTTTTTTTACAAGATATTCAGAGTTAAAATTGAAATGAAAGCTTGTCACAATTTTGGGCCTTATAAAAGTTCTTCTTATTTTTTGGATAGTGAATGATATAATTATTATGAATAACATACTGTCACTCACAGTACCAGTTTAAGGTATGAGCATTGAAAACTAAATATCACAAATGACAAACAATCAACTTAACTTTCACTTAATTACCATTTTATATTTCATAATTGAAACCACAACACACATATAAAGCATTTCAGTCCCAAATTAAATTTACATGCGTTGGGTCAAAACGACCTCATATGCAACACATATTTCTTTCTTAAGCTTGTTCAATTCCTATAAGCGCACACTATCTAAAATGCTAGGTGCGCAATGATTGAGCATAAACCCCATGTATATGAATGTGTCCAACCCAAGCATTATTTTGGGGGTCATTTTGACCACAAGAGGGAGATAAAGGGCTTTTGTAATAATACTGTGGTAATGATAATCTAGAGATTAAAAATAAAATACATTGAAAAGGTTATACTTAATAGTGAGCATAACATAGTGAATCTCAAAGCAAGAATAGAGGAGACATGTAACATTTTATTGTCTAATAACATAACATTTGCCATTAAATCATCTGGTACCAGTGCTTTGTTGAAATGCCTTACTCTCCGTTGTTTATTTTCTTTTCTTATTCCTTAGGTTTGCCTTGCCACAATTAATCACCTGTAGTTTGTCTCATTTGCTGAATTCAGTTGGGAAAGAGTGTTCACCTCCACCACATATCATGGTTAAATGAATGGCTAAGAAGTAGGAGCATGAAAAGATCAAGAATAGAAGCTGGTGAGTAATGGCTGACTGATGTAATTATTTCATTAAAGAAGTGAAATAAAATGCACAGAAAAGACAGAGATATTGAGGAGCAAAAGGGAATTCATGAGTTGAGAGGAATTAGAAAACCTGAGATGGTTCAGGAAGAAAGTACATTAAAGAACTTTTATTCAGGAAACAACAGAGTACAGGGGAGAAGCACACGAAACACTGGGTTGGTACAACTGAACAACTGTGCAATAACTAAGCATATATATGAGTGAAAGGTCAGCAGGTGCTCCAGGCACCCAGCACCTTTACAATTATGTGGAACATATGTTTTGTGTTCTTGTTGATATGCAAAAAATGGACATGGAATGTTATTTAGTGTTTCTGTCAGTCTTCTAATGGATTCCATTATTGTTTGTTGCTAATGTCAAAAAGTTGAAGTGTTCTTGTGGCTATTTTTTTCTCATGATACGGTTAATACTAAAGCTAGAGAATGCCATGAAGTCCTCAGAAAGTCATTAAAACTGCATTGCTGAGTATCAAGCTTGTAAAACTGCTTTAAAAAGAATAGATCAGTCCCAGGTGTGTATAAGGGCTGGTCCTAAATGTTAAATAAAAAGCCCTTGAAATGCCTCAATAATCCCTGAGATGCAAGCATGCCAATTTAAAATACCCTAACTAGAAGAATTAAATTTAATAAATTGAACAAAATCATTACTGTTAAAAGCTAAAAAATATTTTTTTAGCTTTTAACAGTAATAATTTTGTTAAGAACTTGGTTATTCAACAAAAGTGACTTTTTTTTTTTTTGCAAATTAGTGCATTTTTTAACTAACGCTGAGGGTTGGCACTCTTATTGCTCTAGTTTTAAGAATGTATTCTACATAAGATAAATTATTCACTGCCTGAAAAGTGTCCATTGCCAACCATAACGAAATTGTAAAATAGTGTATAAAAAATTATAAATTTTTAACCTCTACAATGTTGTAAAATATTTAATAACTCTAATTATCAAGACATGAGTTTTCAGATTTTGTTATGGTTGTAAATGGACTTTTTTCAAGCTGTGATTGTTATTGATATATGGAAATAATTATAGTTTGAAGTCAATCTTATATTGTTTTATACCCAACTACAACAAAAATGAAGAGGAAACGAAGGAAAATGATCATATACATCTCGATGTGATCAAGTCATCTTAGACAAAGAAGTAATATCTATTGTAGCCAATTCATCATATGGAATTCAGCAGAGAAAAATACTTTAATTGATTAAACTCACTAATGTACACTTATGATACACAATGTATTAGCCATTTTATTTATAGTTCTGAATGATAATTACTATTCACACACAACATATCCATTTTAATTATCAAATTTTTTATTAACCATTTTGTGTAAAGATCAATACAAGTAATTACTGTTATTATTATTTAACCAGAGTCTTATTAAGTTCTTTGCATTTTCAAAGGTGGTCCAATTGAAATTACACAATCAATAATTTGCAAATGAAAAGAACCTATATATATCTGCAACATTTCAAAGGATTGTGAAAGCTTTGAAAGATAAGGCAAAAGTTTTGCCTAGATGGTACTAACAATAAGAGCAGGAAAGTGAAACTGATGTAACTTTAACTAAGTGGTAGAACATTATTACATTAAAAATATACTATTCTACTGCATTTTTTATTTGCAAAAGATAGTAGGTCAAACACCACTCTAAGGCTGGATACTTGTTATAGTATGTCCAAGTCTAGTTGGCCACAAGAAAACCGTGAATATGTTTAGAACGAAAGCAGCTACGCATCCGGGATAGTAAAGCTGAAGGGGTTAAAAATGATCCCTCAGTAAATTATAAAACCAGAGGGAAAGTGCGATTCCAAAACTCAATACAAAAATTACGGGAATAGAAAAAACCAAAGCTTTCCCGCTCTACACCAGCCCGAATTTTGTCACGCGGTTTGGTGCAATCGATCACGTGTAAATTTTTCAATGAGCTTGTAAACAATGAACTTATCCCTTCCCAGGTGAGTACTTTTTAGCCCACCAGCCCGAATTTTGTCAGGCGGTTTGGTGCAATCGATCACGTGTAAATTTTTCAATGAGCTTATAAACAATAAACTTATTGCTTACCAGGTGAGTACTTTCTAGCCTTGTATTTCATTACTGGTGTAAGCTATGAGCGCCATAGGCTCTTTAGTTGTTTCGTCTCGGATACATAGGTCTAATATGGGGTAGGTTTAATTTTTATATCTTTTTAAACAACTAAAGCTGAGGTATGAATAGAAATTATGCCAACATTAGGCTAGCAGAGTGCAATTTAGCTGTAGTATCAGTAATAAGCTAAGCATATCCATATTGTGTTTATTGTTTGATCTTTTTTATGCAGACTTCTTTCCCTTCCACTAATGTTTTTTCTAAATTTCTTGTGGCAAAGTTTAGTGACTCCATCTTCACCTCGGGTTGAAAATCTAATATCTTTCCATTCTAAATTTTGGTGAAAACTGCAGGAAAATAGCAGAAGAAGCTGTCAGGCTACTTAAAATTTGTCTAAGTGCAACATATTTGTCATAATGATGCCGAATTATATCAGCAAGTGTTTGGTACAGCAATAGGATACCCAGTTTCTTCTTGGAAGAGATATGCCGATGTGATAACTTTACCGCATTGCCTAAAAATGTTGGAAATTAAAGACTGACTCTGTAGATTCCTTATATGAAATTCCGAAAATAAAGTGGCAGTAGGGACCTAGGATTATAGTGCACTAGCAATAGTACTTAATACTTGTGTTACATCACTGATGCTACTAGAATGGCCTGGGATAGCCATTTCTTCAAACTCTCTCAGAGCTATCCTAGTACAAAAATAACACAATAGCTGTATGCAGTAAATATACCAATATTATGTCATCCTCACATAAAATAGTCCTTGATTACAAATTGACTTCTTCTTCAATTTATTATATTGGGCGCTCCAAAGCTCCTCTCTAGTCTGGCAAAGTGAGACCCTTTACCCAAGAATAGAGGTGTCTCGCTGTGCAAGACATTCTCCTCCCCTTTCTACAAATTGTATCCACTTGTTTTGATACTGCATTGTTCTTCTACAACATTGTGAATTCCGCTCGTATCCATTTGATATTCACTTTCGTTGAAACTGGAGGTAAAGGATTTCGTTGTAGAGTTCTACCGCTCAGATTGAATAATATGTGTAGCGCAATGGAAAGATATACTATTTGTGTCATGTTTCTTCTTCGATCTCTGGTGATACACTCGCTCAACAATTTCGTAAGAGAGTGACTAGCTTACTACAATGTTGATGATATTATGTCTGAAGAAAATATTATGATAAAGGATATAATATTGCTGTAAATTCAGTGACAAAGTATATAGCTCTTATAAAAAAAATCCTGCATAATTCAGCAATCTTCTAAATGTTGGAATTATGGTAGGCTGTTGCACAGATTCAATATTTTCTTTTGTGCCTATGAATGCTTTCCTCTCTTCAAGCTACCATAAATAGAAAGTTAAGTACGGTCCAGATTAAAAACATCTTTAGTATGTTGTGTAGTCCTTTATTATGCTTTATTTTTATCATCCTTCATCATCATCTTTTAGAAACTACACTAAATGCACCACCTCCTACGTTAGAAGTATGTCCTGGTGAAAATTACACTTTGTCTTGCATAGAAAGGGGAACTGGGCATATTGTTTGGAACTGATGTTGAGAGACTATATAGGTGAAATATATAACAATATTAATACCACAGATCTTCTGTTGAGTGATAACAAAGTTATGGTGTCAACTCGTCATCTATCAATTAGTTCTTCACAAGTACACTCTCAATTAGAGTTTACATTATTGGAAAATGTTACGTTAATTAATGTATGGTGCAACCGGGTAATGATAACTATAAAAAATGGAGGTAAGAGTGCACTATTGTATTTTGTTACTCTATCCTTGTTTAAATACAATTTTTGTAAGAGTTTCTTAGAATTCTCAATTTCATGAACAAATTTAACTGACTCAACATAAGGTGTAAGCTAACAATTGTTTAACTTTATATACAGAATGCTCAACTATTCGAGAAAACTTCTTAAATCCTCGTCCTGAGTAAGTTCATACCTAAATCAACTGTTAAATTTCAGTAATCTCCAAAATCAGAGCGTGACAGTATGGCTAATCCCGTTTCTCATATTTGTCTTGCTTGTGGTGAACTCGCTGCTAATAAAAACAGGCGAGTTTTCTAAGGTGATACGGGTATTGGTCGCTAAACCAGAGGATTCTGTTTAGTGAAGTTTGGGACGGGGTCGAACGCCGAGCGAACACAAAAATACGGAGGGTCAAAGTACAAATTGACATACATACGTCCAAACATATATATATAAATAACTAGTGGTGTGCTTGAGCACAAATGGCGAGCGAGCCTGATAGTTAGGTAACATAAAACTAAGTATTGTTACTATGTTTTAGCTTAATTCATGCAAACACTATAATAGCAGTTATGACCTTTTATTTCAGCAAACAAGTACAAAATCACTCTCTTACCTGATTAATGGTAACTTTGTAGTATCAAACATCTGCTATTCTGATAATCTCAATCACCAGTAACTCTTGAACAAGCTTTCAGCTACGATAAAAAATAAACCAGTGTTATTATTTGTAATTTTAGCCAACAAATATGGAATTACTACTTACCTCATTCTTGAGTA
>WLWI01005267.1_pt1 | contig 10816 bp, 4 predicted proteins | sample 6701501 | NCBI WGS metagenome assembly WLWI01 (sample SAMN12718690, study PRJNA515312) | sponge metagenome | isolation source: marine sponge | host: Mycale hentscheli | place: New Zealand: South Island, Marlborough, Capsize Point | collected 2014-11-01
CTCAGCTGGACGAAATTCCGCCTTGAGTCAGTATATATGTAGACAGAATGCATTTATGGCGTAGATATTGATAAGCCATAATCGATGATGAAGAGAACCCACCGCCCGACGGCTAGCCAAAAAAGAAACCCCTCTAGAAAAAAACTAGCTGGCAGTAGGCCTCGATGCTTGGAGGGGTCCATCGCTCTTCTATCATCAGGCGGCGGTTGGGGCAGTCGGAGGTACTTGCTTGCAGGTTGCTTGCTAACAGCGAAGTGATGTTTGCTGATGGTTGGAATCGGTACGGCACTCTTGGTATAGTTAGTCAGGTAGTCTCGAACTTGATACTCCAGACCAATGAGAATGTTTATAAGTCAAGTGGCGGGATACCACGTGTAGAGCACATACGCACAGCTCAAGGTGCTGGTCATAGCACTTCGGGCCATTGAAGTTTATAGGTCACATGGCGTCAGTCCACATGTAATGGATGGACACTGGTCATCACGGTGGCCGGTCGTTGAAGCTCCACCCACTGCATATGTCAAGTTCATGTAGAGCACCGTCGTCACTGGTCAGATCTTCTCTCAATTGGCTGTCTAGTTACACACGGTGACGTCACCTGAAACATGTGGCTAGGGGAGGAGTATCTGACAAGATTTGAAACGTCGTGTGGCTTGGTTGGAAATGAAATGCGCATGCGTGAAGTGGGAGGTTTAAATTTTTCGTCAACAAGCTAAAATGAGTCAGTAACCAGTGTACAAGAAAGTTTTTGAAAAGCAAGTAGTGTGTAGTTGTAGATTGTAGTCCGTAGATTAGATTTAGCTAGAAGAAAGGAAGATGCCACCCAAGAACAACGAGGATAGGAAGGCAAGAAGCAGAGGATCTCAGTCAACACAGAAAAACCAAGATGGCGGCGCCCATGGACGAAATGAAAACACATCTGACAGCAGCAAAAATGATCGAATTGCTAGTCTCACGTGCAAAATGTGCCTCACAGAATACTACAGGGATGATGACAAGTTAGTAGAGTGTGAACGCTGTGAGTTATGGGAGTGTCAAGTCTGTGCTGAGTTGTTAGATGTGGAATACGAAGCTCTCAGTAAAGGATCAAAAATGCACTGGTACTGTCATAAATGTAATGAAGAAGCAGTGTCGGCTGTGAAAACGTCTCAACTCATTGAGACCAAGTGCAAGCAGTATGTCGGCGAACTTAGAGATGAAATTATGGTGCATATCAACTCTGAAATAGCCACTGTTCATGATGAGATAGCTTCTGTCAAGCAATTCACGGAGATACAGAAATCGGAACTGGCAACCGTCAAATCAGATGTAGATGATCTCGTGTCTTTCAAGAACAAGCAGACAGAGGCCAATGAGAAGATTATCACAAGAATGACAGCATTAGAAGGTCACTCCAGTACAAACAAGGACACCTCTGTACATGAAGAAATAGTGGCGGTAAAGGAGCTCACGGAAGAACACAAATCTGAATTTGCCACCTTCAGATCGAATGTTAATGAGAGACTACAGCTTAACGCAGAAGATACTATCAAGGAAGTGCAAGACAGACAGGACCGGAAGCTTAATGTCATCTTCTTCAACATAGAGGAGAGTAATGCTGGAGACTTGAGTCAGGCTAAGACAGATGATATGGACCAAGCCAGAGCCATTCTCGGAGCCATGGACGTTACAGTTCCAATGTCAAACCCACAACGACTTGGCAAAAAAGATGACGCTGATACTCGCGCACGACCGTTGAGAGTCAAGCTAAGCAATGAGCAGGACATCAAACGTGTATTGCGAGGAGGTGCCAAGCTCAAAGAATCTGACGAATACAAGTCTATCTACGTAAATCGCGATATGACCCCTTTAGAGCGCAAAGAGTGGAGGAAGCTCCTCGAGGAAAGAAGAATAAAGAATTCAGAAGCGGTAGCAGCAGGACAGGATGCCAACTGGGTAATAAGGAACAACCGTGTGGTTCAACGGGAACCGCGCGGAGGAAAGTAGAGAGAAGCGGCTTCAAGAGCAATGTAAATAGTTCCGTAAATAGTTCTGACTTTTTTACCTGTATATATGTTAATGCAGATAACTTACTTTGCAAACGGGCAGAACTGGACGCTATTATAGGTCTGCATAATCCTGATGTAATATGTCATACAGAGTTTGCCCCGAAACGGACATTAACAAAAGTTCAGGAATCGGAACTACAAATTAATGGTTATGATCGGAGTTCAAATATTGATATAGCTAAAAGGGGTGTTGTGATATATTCATCAAGTCGGTTAAGCATGACCCCAGTTGACCTCAAACCTTTTAATGGAGTAGACGAGAGCGTGTGGATAGAAATAAAACTGAAAGGACGAGATAAACTACTACTTGGTTGTGTATATAGATCCCCGAACAGTGACAGTGTGAACGATGCTAAACTTCTTTCTGGATTGAAAAAGACCTGTGTATTGAAAAGATATTCACATTTTCTTATTTGTGGCGATTTTAACCTCCCCGAAATTGACTGGAAACGTAACACAACAAGTACAAGTCAAAATCACATCGCTTATCTGTTTAAGGAATGTATCAATGATTGCTATCTCGTGCAGCATGTACATGAACCTACACACCATAGAGCCGAACAGAAAGCGAACGTACTCGACCTTGTTTTATCGAATGAAGAGGGCATGGTGTCTGGTCTTGAGTTAGGTGCACCTATTGGAGCAAGTCATCACTCTAGTATTCTATTCAAGTTTAATTGTTATCAGAATCAAGAGAAAAGATTTAAGAAAATCTTTAAGTACAATCGAGGCAACTATGATAAGCTGCGAGAAATGATGTCGGTCCATAATTGGGAAATTCTATTGGAAAACAAGAAATGTGAGGAAGCCTGGGAGATTTTTTATGAACTTATTATAGTAGCAATGAAGAAATGCATACCTCTAGGAACCAACAAGGGGCGTAAACCAGGCAGGGCACTATGGATGAATGATCAAGCACTAAAGAAGGTAAAGAAGAAGACTGAAGCTTTCAAACGATATCTGAACAGTGAAGAGGGAGGAGATTATGCTCAGTATGCAAAAGCTCGAAATCAGGCTAGATGGGAATGCCGCAAAATGAAACGAGACTTCGAAAAGAAAATCGCTGCGGAATCAAAATCCAATCCCAAAGCTTTCTACCGATACGCAAACAGTAAACTCAAAATTAGATCAGGAATAGCTGACCTTGACACAGATAATGGGAAAGCATCAACTAATGCAGAAAAGGCAGAACTCCTGAACAGTTTCTTTATCAGTGTCTTTACAAGGGAAAATGTAGAAAGTATGCCATTAATTACATCAAGTGATATTGAACCAATTTCGAACCTGGTGGTGACTGAAGAATCTGTACAGAAAAAGTTAATGAAGCTAAATCCGTGCAAATCCTCCGGACCTGATGAGCTTCATCCCAAAGTCTTAAAGGAATTGAGCCATGTTATCAGCAAGCCTCTGGCGATGATAATGCAGATGTCGTTAAATGAAGGTACTCTACCTCGAAGCTGGAAGGATGCACACGTGACTCCGATATTTAAGAAGGGGAAGAAAAGCAAAACAACAAACTATCGTCCTGTGAGCCTGACGAGTGTAGTGTGCAAGACTTTGGAGTCGATTATCAAAGACCATGTAGTAAAGCATGTCCAGGAGAATAAGGTACTGACAGAGTGTCAACATGGATTTGTATCAGGAAGATCTTGCTCTACACAACTGATAGCGTGCTTAGACATCTGGACATCTATACTGGATCAAGGCTCGAATGTGGATGCTGTGTACCTGGACTTCTCCAAAGCCTTCGATAGTGTACCACACCAACGTTTGTGTAAGAAGTTGGAGAGCTACGGAATCAGCGGCAATACACTAAATTGGATAAAAGACTTCCTCAACGACAGGCGTCAAAAAGTGATCGTTAACGGAGAAGAATCGCAGTGGCAAGGAGTGTTATCGGGAGTTCCTCAAGGAAGTGTCATTGGACCTTTACTGTTTATCATCTTCATTAATGACATGCCAGAAACATGCTCAAGTTTCATTCAGATGTTCGCGGATGATGCCAAAGTATTTGCAGAGGTAAACTGTGACATGCAAAATGCTCATCTACAACAAGATTTGGACTCACTGCAAATTTGGGCGAACAACTGGCAACTAGTCTTCAATGCCAAGAAATGTAAGGTGATGCATTTAGGCAAAGGCAACAACAAATACGACTATTATATGGGAGGCGAGACATTAGAGAAGGTGCAGAACGAAAAGGACCTAGGAGTACTAGTAGATGATCAACTGCGGTTCGATACACATATAGAAAACCAAGTGATGAAAGCAAATAAGATCCTGGGCCTCATTAGAAGATCATTCACATGTCTTGATAAGTCGTCATTCTGTACCCTCTATAAGTCTATTGTGAGGACTCACCTTGAATACGCCAATGCTGTCACCTACCCGCAATTTGAAAAAGAATCCAAGCTGTTGGAAGAAGTACAAAGACGTGCCACCAAACAAGTTGCTGAACTAAAAGACCTCAGCTACACCGATAGACTGAAAGCCCTGAAGTTACCATCCTTACTATATAGAAGGAAACGAGGAGATATGATTGAGGTGTTTAAATATTGCTGTGATTTGTACTCTGTAAATCCATCTCCTCTCCATCTTGATGAGGGTTCTGTAACGCGAGGACATAAATTCAAACTGTACAAGGATCGAGCTGAAAAGTCTACACGGCAAAAATTCTTTTCGCACCGCGTCATAAACGATTGGAACAGCCTGCCAGCAGAAATTGTGGACTCGCCAACTCTCAACTCCTTCAAAAACCGACTAGACAAACACTGGTCTGACAAGTTTTATGAAATACCAAATATGTAGCCTTCCACTTTCACGCCTAAAGATTGACATTTATTTCGTATAGAAGACTAGTTATGAACGGTTACAGGTTTCTAACCTAGAAAACCGAATAGGATATCATATCATATCATATCAACAAATTGTGAAATTTACAGAGATTTCCCTGCAAACCCCGTATACTGTATCCTCGTTCTTACTGGGTCAAATAACAAGTTTCTTTAGTCTCTATTACCCCAAGCCATTAACTTGTCATTGGTCAATACCAGCTTGTTGATTAAGGTTGCTGTATCAGACGACTTTTGCACTCGATCTCTTCAAGTCACATCAGTCAACTAATTTCATTTAAAAAAAAAGATGTATGCACAAAGTTGAGATAATATAATATTTTATACATACCATTCGACAGCAGACATTTTTGGAGCGGAGGTTTGTTATTTATATTTTAATGTGGCACGCTTATAAACATCAAATCGATCGGTGCGGTAGACTCTACTTACCGGCTTTTGACCCAGTTAGAACGAGGATACCAGCTACTAGATACTGTTTATGCTGGCAAATCTATGTAAATTTCACAATTTGTTAAATAAATAGTCTAATATGAAAACCTAAACTCATAAACACAATACCTTATGGAATTGGCAACCTGCAAACTGCTCTCGTAAAACGAAAGCCGGAATATGGAGCAACCAAGGTGGAGAAGCAGGGTTTTTTTCAGCGACATGTTATAATTTATATATTTCTTTTTGCTATGTATAAATGATGTATGCTTTTTTCCTGTGTCCTCACCTGTTCAATATCCCCGGACAGAGTTGAGTTTTGTAAGAGTGGGGTGTTAAACCAAATAGAAAGGTAAAAAACAAAAAAAAGAAGATATAATAAAATATATATACCAAAATACAACAAAGGAGTCATATATTCGGAGGAGTCTCGGAAACGTCGCCTTGGTGAGAGTGCAACGCATTCTTTAGTCTCCGGAGTCGCCGAGTCGCGGCGACGTCTCCGCCGGTGAGATAGGGGCTTAATATATGAGCTTGTCTCCAAAAGTGCGTCGAAAGTGTTACAAACACAAATGAACGTCTCTCACGTTTTAACGATTTATTGTAGGAAAAAAGTAAAAGTTTCCAAAGGACACACACGGGTTGTTTTATGAGTTTATGTCTTACAAATAATAAAATAATGAGCTAATTATGTTTTAGAAGGTGTTATTAGTGGACATGTCCGCTATTTTGGGGGTCAAAATTCATGTCCACCCCCACGTTACGTGCATAAAACATATGAAATTTCGACAACAGCCTCCTTATTGCAGATACAGTAATATATTGACTTAATATTCAAATCCTCAGAAACTATGTGAGTACATGCTTTTAACGACCTAAACAACGATGCACTTGTTAGGTCGGGTCAAAAGTTTTCACTGAAAAGTATAAAAATGTCCACCTCACAGGTTACGTACATATATTCTCATTTTCCAACGAAACCAACGTACGTTGTGCATAGAAAACCGCAAAACGCGATATTACAAGTCTTTGCGAGCTGTCTCGTATATTGAAAACAAAACTGGCAACAGTTTATTCAGGTGAGAATTCAATCATTTCACAACCACTAGTTTTGAATATTTATGTTACGTACACTTCAAAGTGAGATATAGCTGCTCACGAAGATATTAGTTTTAAAATCATAGGCTCTTACGAAAGATTAACATGTTGTGCTGCGTTTCAGAACGAGTAACAAGTAAAAGCATGGTCCGGAAAAAGAAAAGGAAGCTATTCAGGTAAGGTGTTCAATTGTTACGTACATCAAAGTACAAATATAAGGCAATATGCATCTAAAACGAAATATATCATAAATATGTCTACAATGTATGTCATTTGTAATAATATAGATCAAAATCAGTTGTTTTAAAAGGCTCTTTGAGTGACATAAAATCCTCGAGTTTTGCATGTGAATTCTGGACATGTCCGCAGGAATCAAGAAAATTTTGATGGGCCTTATAGTATATATTCGGTACTAAAAACACATTAAATGGTTGTAAAATGTGTTGTTTTGCAACTGTAGCAAGTTATGCATTTTAGGATAAGATATTAAGGGCTTTGCAGAACTTGATTGTCTGCCTGATGGACATGTCCGTCTGCCTGATGGACATGTCCACATTGACTTTATTTTGGGCGTTATGAATTAAGACTTGTCCAGTTTGACACACTATATCTCGTGTTACAAACATGAGTTGTCTCTGTTTGTAATTGTACACACACGAAATGTCCATGTTTGAAACGCATGGAAATTGTACAATCCATGAAATGTCCATGTTTGAAACGCATGGAAAATTGTACAATCCATGAAATGTCCATGTTTGAAACGCATGGAAATTGTACAAACGATGACATGTCCATGTGTGATAGCGATGCTTTCTGTACAATCCATGAAATGTCCATGTTTGAAACGCATGGAAATTGTACAATCCATGAAATGTCCATGTTTGAAACGCATGGAAATTGTACAATCCTGCTTGTTCAACAAGGAAAAGGTGCAAGCCTGCTAGGTTTAACTATTAACATGTTAATGCAAACTGTTCTTTGCTTGCTGATTGGGTGCAGATCAATAAAACATGAAAGTTTCAGCTTTTGTTGTGAATTTGTTTGCATTGCACACATCTCATTCCTATCACACGTGTTATTATTTCGGTGGGACTTATGGTGGCTATTTGTATTACTACATTCAGTTTTTTGCATTAGTCTTTTCAGTTTGAACTAGAAGTTACTGGTGTGAACAGTATTTTATGCAAAAAAGTATCATTTATTATGACAGTTATCTCGCACTGTTAGTATGAGAGATGATCTTGCAATATCTTTCCATTTTTATATTATTACAACATTTGGGGCATGTGAAAATAAACAGTAATGGGAGTTTTTTTGACTGTCACCATGGCAGCGATTTTGTTACATGCCATGTTGTTGACGTCTAAAATTGATAAGTAACGCAACACCAACTGCATTTATTCAAACATTTATGTAGCACCTTCTCGTGTGACCAACTTACAAATTTCAACTTTTAAAAGTCTTTGGCGGATTGGTTGTTCTGTGTATTCCTTATGGCGAATCTGTTGAAGCTATTTACATCCTCATGAACCATAGTAGACTGAAGAAGCATCCTGAAATGTGACTTAACGGAATATATATAACAGTGGGTACAGATACGCAGTTTTTAAAGAAATGTTAATGAGTCTGGCCTACTACATATAAAAACGTGTTATATAAGAATTCAAATCACATCATTAGCGAAACAACACTTTCTCTATCTGATACATCTTACAAAATATTATCCAAACATGAATCAGATGAACTGTAATGACAAACTGAATTTTTGCATGCACTTAGTTTGGTGGCTGCATGTGTTACATATGTGAAATCTATGGAATCTAAAGCCAGCCAATATCATATAAAATCAGACATATTTCAGTATCAACATGTACATGCTTCTGGATATTATTTTTTATAGATTTTGAATTAAATGCATGCCTTTAATCCCTGTCTATTCCTGTCCAACACTTAATCGGATGAGAAAAGGTTGTGGACAATCAAATGATTTCAAAATTAGCAAAAAATAGATAGCTTTGTCATTCGTTTAAGTGTAAGAAAGTCATTAGACAAAATGTAGTACATATGTTATAAACCATTAATTAACCACGTCCTCTAATATATCAGTATATATTGATAATTTGGTAAAAATAAACCAAATCGTAATTTTTAACGATTTTTATGTTGTACACAATTCAATGGCAAACTGTATGTGATTCTATGCTAACTAGGATGATTTTGTACTACTTAGGCCTTATTTGCTGTGGGGAAACGTTATTATTCTTTTTAAGTTGTTACAAACAGTTACGTCGTTTGTACCGTCAGACTCAAACAGCGTTACAAACATTGTTCAAACATCTTGATTTTGTTACAAACAGAGACATGTCTTGCTTTGTACTAACAACTTGCTTAAATTAATATTTGAAATGACTTTTATAAAAATACTGAACTAGAATAACAACATGTCAAAATTCCAGTTACCCCACTTCGATATTAAGGCTTTAAAAGCACATTTGAAAAAAATCTCCAAAAAGACATGTCCATGTTACAAATCGACGCGCTTTTGGAGACATGCTCATATATTATCCACAACTTTATTATCACTTCACACGAGGGAATCCACAACACGACCACAATATAATGTTACACGAAACAGAACATAGATACGTCCGAAATATAAGAACGTCCAAAATGTAAATGTTAATACAGTCTTGAATAAGGATGTGACGCAATTCCTTTCTCCTCGTCTCCTCGAGACTATGGTGAAAATTTAGTAATATATATAGTGATGCTGACCCTGACTACAGGAGTGGGGTAGACTGCCCAAACCTGTACTATGCATTGGACTCATTCTTGTCCATGTATATGATATGCATAGTTTAACTACTGGTGATAACTATGAACCTAGGGTGCTACACTTCCTTCTCTTCTACATCTTGACAACAAAATCCTGTAGGTGGCCTGGTTGTCGTGGTTGATGGCGAGGCATGGCAGGTAGTGCAAGTTGTTGCTGAGCAGCCACCTCAGGTAGTTCCACTTCTCGGAAAGCCCCTGCTTGGGGTTGGTTTTCCATACTCAGATCACTATCAGTATCCGAGAGTTGACGAGGTGGATTGACTGGTTGTTCAAGTTCCTGCCAAACAGCAACTTCCGGCGGATCCACTTCTCTGGGTTGAGCCACTGCTTGGGGTTGGTTATCCACCTCCAGGTCACTATCAGTATCCGAGAACTGTTGTGTTCTGCAAGGAGGTCGAGCTAGAGGCATTTCTGAACCTGAATCGGAGTCGCTAGATTCACTGGACTGAAGGACTGGAAAGTTGGAAGATTCAGTTTTAGTGGGAACAGGGATAACTTCAGAGGGTTTCAACTTGTAGATTTTTGATCGAAATTGGGTGCCCACTAACTTTTGTACATGGAGAAACTCTGGGTCGCATGATGTTATGATATATTTTTCTCTCACTTTGTGTTTGTCCCCTTCACATTTCAAGAAGACGAGGTCACCTGTTTTGACACTGTCTGGCTTGTGGCGCAGACCAAATCGGGATTGACTTATCGCACTGGGCTCATGATTCGCCTGACGCTTGTTTTGTTGTTCCTGGGCAAGTAGCGAATCTGTAAAATTGAGCTGTTCTCCTGTGTGACTGTCACGCTGGAAAATGATCTCCCTAGCACTGAGACCACGATTTCTTATCCTGGAGTTCATTGCGGCCGTGACTAGAGCTAGCTGATGTGCTGATACTGAATTTCCTTCTGGATAGGCAACTCTTAGCTCTCTTTGAAGCTCCTGTATAGCTTTTTCAGCAACCGGATTTTTGTTTCTATTTTTGACACGTCCTAACTCCAATTGGATTCCAGCCTTGATCAGACTCATGTTAGCTTTGAGACTCTGAAAAGATGTGGCACAATCAACTCTAACCAAGCATCCTACTGGTGACATCAATTCTGCTGTAGTCTCGAGAAGTGCAGCACATAGAGTCTCCTTTTTCTCATCAGGGATGATCCGTGTTACCGTGTATGAGGAAAAGGTGTCCCTGATAACGAAGATGTATTGCCGCATGCGACGCATTATATCACACGCAAAGGTAGAACCAACCGATGATGGACGTTGTGATGTTGAGAATTCCTCAACCTCTCTTGGCAGCTTCGCCATGGCGACACACTGAGGACACTGCAAACAAACCATATCAATCTCCTTCTCTGCATCAAGTGCGAAAAAGTAGCGGTTGAACACTTTTAGCATCTGAGCTCTGGAAGGATGCTGTAGTTGAAGGTGCAGCGCGGCTAGAAGACCAGCAATGATGTGACGAGGGATAACTGTCAAGTCGCGAGAACCAGCAAAAGGGGTCTGCCTGCGATGAACTAGGAGGCCGTCTCGTCCCAGGGTGCAAACTCTCAGGTACCGTTTGA
>WLWI01005269.1_pt1 | contig 10813 bp, 6 predicted proteins | sample 6701501 | NCBI WGS metagenome assembly WLWI01 (sample SAMN12718690, study PRJNA515312) | sponge metagenome | isolation source: marine sponge | host: Mycale hentscheli | place: New Zealand: South Island, Marlborough, Capsize Point | collected 2014-11-01
GGAACTTTTGGGGTCTTTTTTTTTTTGTGGGTGTTTGTGTAATAAAAAAAGAGTTTTATTCTAAAAAAAAAAATTTGGTGGAAGTTTTTTTTTTTTTTTTTCCCCCCCCCCCCCCCCCTCCCCCTTTTTTAATCCAGCCCTGCTAATGCATTGTGGCTTCATCAACCTCGTTAAAGCTATTCTGATGCAAATCCTTATTAGAACTGAACTACCTCTATTGGAGTGATGATGGTGGCAGAGGGAGAGGAAACCATAGCATCTGGGTTCAAACAACAATTAACTAAGGGTTTGTTTTTTTTAAAGTGTGTACCATTAAAGAAACCATCTGTAGGAGTAATCCCTTTGGTACATGCTTGTACAGTTTTAGTTATTAGGTAAAATATGGCCAATCAGGATTCCGGTTAGAATACCCTATGCAAGGACTACCCCACATTCTCGTCAAGTCCGAATACATTACACTAGAGGTCATACCTCACAAAGTGAAACAGAAATGCTGTTTGTTTTCTTTTTGCAGTTTCCGTTGCTATTGCATTACATGACTTCCAATTAGTATTGGAACACTACGGTAGAGCACCGATCATTAAAGCAATATTAATCAACACTTATGTACATTGTTTATCTCAGCAATGATATCTCTCTCTCTCACCTTTCCATTTTACCACAGTTAGACTGGCATGTGCAAGACATGCTGTTCTTGAGAGACACATTGTTTTACATCCTGCTATTTCTGTTCCAGTATCATCACAGGAAATCTGAACATGGACTTGGAAATAAGCTCATTGATATGTCAGCTATCGTCTACCTTTGTGGACTGGACACATCGCCTCAATTATGTCTCAGGAGAAGCCCACCACTTCAGAGTTCAGCGGTCGGTAGTTTCCCAATGAACATGTTTGTTTCAGTGAAGCTCAACTGCACATGTTTGGCATGGGATGGAGAATCTCTGTAATGGGTGCAGCTGTTCTTCTAGTCGAGACTCAATGTAAACTTGTGTACTTTCTTGAGGTATCAAATATCACATTTTCTGGGAAACTAGAAACCTGTATTGCGATGCTTTATAAACTTTCAATATTTAAGTCATTCTTGGCTGAAATAATGTAATATTTGGCAAGCAAGTGAGCGAATTGAGCAAGACAGTATTCATGGTGGAAAATTGAAAATGTTATTCAGCAAAGGGAGCAAAGTGAAGGAAGCTGTATACTGATGTAATGAGTTCAGGATATATATCTATGTCTTCATTTCAATTTGTGTAGGCGTATGTGGACCCTTTTTATTACCTCAGGTGTACGTGGACCTTTTCTACTAGTGCGCCTACGCGAAAGAAAATACACAGAAAGGACAGAGATACGGAAAGCAGGAGAGATAGACAGAGGAGGAGAAAGGAATCCAGGAGTTGAAAGGATGGCTGAGAAAAACAGACAGAGAGCAGGAGATGGAAACCATGGATAAAACTACCTTATGCTATTGCACTCCTAATTTGCACAAGTTAGCACGTCAGGCTCCACTGTGTGGCTGGGTGCTTGCTAGTAGTAGTAGTAGTAATAATAATAATAATAATAATAATAGTAATAATAATAATAATAAATCAGAGCCGATTCATTTTTCAATGCGAAAAGTGTGGTATTATTTGATATACCACAGCAGGGGAAAACTTGAAATGATCTGATTGGTCACAGCAATTTAACGGCATCCTCACCTTACTTGATCCACTCAGCAATATCACAGTGACTACTAAGGCAACACTATTTAGCACCAGAAAGAATAGTATTCATAGCAGCAGAATCAGAGTAGGTTGATTTCTTTGACAAACATATAGTACAATATTATGATTTTTTAACAACCGAGGCTGTAGTATTAACATATGGTAGCATGGAAAACTGAAGATGTAATAGCACTTGTGTGGTGAGAAAATTCACTCTGGTTAGCCTCATGAAATTTTTCTCACACTTCTCGTGCTATTAATCCCGAATGTTATAGTTTCCATACTATTATAATTATCTCCAATTAATAATAATAATAATATAATAATAATATTAATAATAATAATAGTAGCAAATTTTCTCATCCTAACTGCCAATCATGGAGAGTTCGACCTCAGTTGACCCCTGAAAAGGACTTTGGCAAGAAGTCAAAACAGGTTAACATATATTAGCTGTTAGAGTGAGAAAATCTATTATTATTATTTCAGCCGAGAATGACTGAATCATTGAACAATAATAATAATAATAATAATAATAACAATAATAAAAAAGCCTGTGAAAGAGAGAGAATACATCTAATAACAATAATAATAATAACAATAATATACAATAAAAAGCTATATTATAGCTCCTGAAGAAAATACTTTTATTGCACTATAATCAATGCTTGATTTTATCTGATGTCATTGTCTCAAAGATATCTGGTGACATAATAATATGCTGAAATCTTACATCCAGCACTTCAGGAAATACAGTCAAAGAGTGTGGGTGCTAGATTTATGGGAGCAAAGGTCAGATTAAGATTGTACAGAAAATTTCCTTGACTATGAAAAGCGTGATCCTCAGTTTTGAGTACATTTAATTAATAGTTGCTCGCTGTCTTAAGCAGAATGACCAATGTGTACACAAAGGAAATGGACTGTTCAGTGTAACAATGGCTGCCTGATTTTACGCTCCAAAGGGCTCCAAAGGAGCCTTGTAATTAATTATTACACACCATTAGTAATAGACCTTTAGGGAAATGGGGAAGATGTAGGAGGGAGAGGAAGGGAATTCTGATGTTTCAATAAAGGCAAAACGCCACTTGTTGGTGTTCTTGTCTTATTTGGAGTCTCTTGTAAACATGGATACTTGATACCCTGGATACCTCCAGCATGCAAGCCAGTGGCAAATGGCACGAACATACTTTCTCAATATTGTGGAATGTGGAAGAGGAAGTTGTCTTCTATAGGGGTACATACTAATGACTAATTAAATAATTTGTTTGGTCTTTCCCCACGAATATTTGTAATTAATATTTGCACATTCCCTATGGTACATTGTTGAGATTTATGTTTTTCCCCTTCATTACTGTTTCCTTGAGTCTTATTACTATATTGTTCCTGACCTACACATTATTAATTAGTTACCATGTCAAGCACTGACTCTTGGGAGTTCCATTATTATTTATAGTTGTATTAGTGATGTTGTGACTTCTGGACATGTTCTTATTTAACTAATAGTACTGCATGTAAATTGCCGATTCAAAAATGTACGGGGAAAATTACTGTTCAATTGAAATAATTACGGGGAAAGTGAAATAGCATGGAAACTAAGTGAGACACCATGGTAGCTAAGTGAAATAGTATGGGTAGGTGCTCATGCATGCCACACTAGCCTTGGAAGCCTACAATTAGACCACCATAATTATATTTGTACCATAGTTGCTGCAGTAACAGTCACGGGTTAATAATGTTATTCTCCGGTAATTGTATATTTCCCCCTGTTGCATGCACTTGTACTGGGATGGTTATTGACGATAATTCAGTGATTTCGCAATGATAACTATTGTAAATAGTTAAACCATGGCAACTCTCAGAATTGTTGCCAGTAACTGCCCTCTCACTCGGGCTTCACCCAGTCAGCCATAATTCCTTACATTTTTTTGTAGTATTTTTTTAATTTGTACATGTACAGTTGTGTGAAAGCTAGAAATTTGAAATTTTATACACATATTTATTATTTAGGTGAGAAAGTGTCAATCTAATGTTTATTACTGTTCACATACATAGCCAGTTAAGATATATGTGGTTTTCTAAGAACTCAACCCAGAATTTATCTGAACACTTCAATTAACTGAACACCCAAAATCTAATGGTAGCACGTGCACACACAAAGAATTGCTTGACCACGCCCCTTCATTAGTGCTTTATAATCTAAGTGTTCAGTTATCTGAACACCTTAGTCCCAATGACTTTTTGATTGTTTTAGCTAGAAAAGAGTGGATCTAAATAGATTTGTCTGCATACTTTGTAGACTAAACCTATGCTATGATATAAAGTTTCAGTGTGTACCTAATTTGGTGGTTAAAGGTTGTGTTTGTTTACAATTACAAATAGCGAAGTATTAAAGTGTTTAAGCTGGAAGTATGCAAATTCTAGGTTGAGTTCTTAGAACATTAGATACAGCATAGCTAAATAGTTTACGTATGAATACAAAAGCTATGCGTTGATAATAAAGTAGAATATTGCCATTTTTGTGAAAAAGTTGGATTTCATCCACTAAATGATGATGTTTCAAGAAGCCCTTCTCCCAATTACTATGTATACATGGCATAACGACATTAGAGCATGTGCAGTGGGAGAAAGCAACTGTTAAACACACATAGATTGTGTGGAGATGGAAGTTCTGGCTAGTTTTTCGGTCGGAGGCTCGGGTGATTTTTTTTTGTGACTAGCACTAAGGGTGGTGTCATATTAGTGCTGAAGCTTAGCTTTTGAACCCCAAGGATCTTTGTCGCATTTATTTGCTGTGGTGGTGTGTAAGGCATGACTGTGAGCGGGAGCTGTTGAATCCCAGGACTAGCAATGTTTGATTCATCTGGCACTCTAAGGCACAGGGGGGTGTCGGAATGCCCGCACCAATATTTTACAAAAAGGGGGCATATCTATTATTTTTTTTAAAAGGTGGCATGTCTATTATTTTTCTACTCTTTACCTGATCTCGTGGTCGTTGTCGAACTTGGGCGGTTTAAATTGAGTGGTCGAAATGACTTCTGCTGGGATTAAATATCAAATATATGTCCAAGTAGCTATATTAGCTATACATTATATACACTCTACACAATAGCTACAACTATAATTTAGCATTATTACTGATTTAAAAAAAAATGCATTTGCTTTGTAATAATAGTAAAATAAGGCTTGTATTGAATTGTTTGGTGTGATTACAGTGGGATTTGAATTTAGATACGCAGAACATAGACTTAAACTCTTTGGACCAAAGAGTTTAAGACAATATAGTGTTTTTACTATCAGTGTTTTTACTATCAATGAACCAGGTTCATTGATAGTAAAAACACTATATTGTCTTTTGTATTAATAAACTGATTACTTGAATAAACCAGTGGGTGTGATTAAGTGGGTGTGGTTATAATGGCTGCACCAATACGATCTGGCTTCCTACTTCCCTGAGGCACCCTATAGGGAAACTGTTGCTCACTCAGCACCTACCTCTACTCTGGATGCATTCTATTACACGGTTAAAAATAAGAAAAGCTCAAATGGAAGCCATTGTGCATACGGTGGGGCTAAGTTTGAGTATGGGACAAATTCCGACGTCAGAAAAATGACGTTCAGAATAGCACGGCTTCCATACTTCTACCACCTAAATCAAATTGTTTTTTTTTTGTGGTAAGAGATCTAACAAGGTAAATTAAAGTTATACCCAAGTTCATTGTGATGGTAGTGCCCTAAGTTTTAAGATCCCTTCTACTGGACACACACACTATATGTATGTATGTACGTACGTATCTATACGCATACATACATACATACATACATACAAACAAACAAACATACATACATATATACATACATACATACATACATACACACGTATACACATACATATAATGACAATGTCAATATATTTTTAGTAGCCAAATTAGCAGGTTACATCTGCAGTGTGGATTTGTCAAACTATGGCTGCTTCCTCCTCCATTCTCCCTACTGGTATTATGGTATTAATTTTTTTTTATTGCAAAGGAAGTAAAAAAAAAAAAGGTCAACATAATTTTGCAAGCACTTGTATTATGCAATTTATGTAGGTGAGTCTGGAATGCCCAGCTGTAAGGGCTACTTACTTGTATTTTACCTTAAGTCATTAACTAGCCAGCTTCCCACATCCTGCCAAAAAAAACAAAAAAACAAAAAAAAACTCTTCTATTTCATTTAAACTTTTGTAGGTTTTATTTTTGTTGGTATTTTTCCTTATTGGAAATATGGCAATCCCTTCATTGGGACTAGACCATTCATTTAATAAGGTAATTTCAAATTAATATCCATTTCAAGCATTTATCAAATCCACTTTATATTATAATTGCTAACACTCTTCATTCTAAACTAGTTCCATCTTTTACGATATTCATGATCCCTGACAGATAAGCATTACTGGCATCCAACAGGTAATAATGTAGTTCGAGGTTCAGGTTACAAAACTCACTGCCTCTTGAGGTGGTCTTTCAAGGAAGGAAAGAATGTGATTTCTAATCAGATGCCTAAGGCTTGACCTGCAGCCTGGAATTTCTTCTTGCATGCAATAGGTATAGTCTCTTGTGGGAATAGTGTTAAAGATCAAGGAGGAAAAATCTAGGAATAGTAGTTGTTGTGATGATATATAAGGAGAAGTGAGGTGCAGGGAAGCTATCAAATACAACTACTGACAGTGTTCGAAAAAGAAAAAAAAACAGCAGAAACTCCTAAAGCCACGTATTCAGCAATGGGTTTATATTTTATCTTGAGTTGTTTAGTTAGTCTTCTCGCCACAACACAAGCTGTACCTTTGCCCTCCCATGACAGTGCTAACACACTCTACGAGGGAGTGGATATTCTAAGATACTTATCTGTAAGTTCAACCTTACCAAATATATTACGCCCACTCTCATCAGCTATAAATAACATTGACTTACTAAACACTGTAACTCTCTACAGACTCCATTGAACGTATCAGTACCCTTCTTCAGATTGATCAGTCGGGACAATTGCATGTGCAGTACTCTGGTAAGCAAGCATTGTCTAACAGACATCATATCCAGGAGCTTCACAAGCTTTTGTTGTGTTTTGCCCATAGGTTAAATATGAAATTAGGGATGCGGCGGAGCCATGGCTGCATGAAGCCAAGTTTTTCTGCCATCAATTTCAAATACGATTGAACTCGCAGAACTTGAGGACCAGTTTGGTTTCCATCGACATCAACCCGGATCGCACCAGCTGGGTTCAAGAACAACTCTCTCACTTGCCGGACTCTGCTCATCGAGACTTCATATGCCAGCATTATATCCGACGTGGTAGAGAGTGCTCTGAAATATTTGTGAACTAGGCAAGTAGATACGGCACTGATCTCTGCACACAGATATCTTTTCGCTTTGGACAAATAGTTCTAGTAGAAACAATGCAATCACTTTATTTAAATCTTCAATTGAGCATTAAGTCATTTTATTTTTAATTAATTTTTTTATCCTAATTAAGTCACTTAATTTCAATTTTAAATTTGCTATCTTTAAACTTCATTATCTATAATTTTGAAACTAAAAGTTAAGGTTTTATATTTTTATCCTGATCAGGTCTCTGTTTATAATTGGCCATGGTGAAACTCCATTGTACACTGAAGGTCAGGCTTGATTGCCTGTATTGTATGAGAGAAGCCAGTAGGTATGCATTGGAATGCTCACTTGTAATGGATCGTTGATGGTACAACTTTTAAATATTTAGACTTGGGAATGACATAATGTTTACTGATTACGTCTTGGTGAAACCGTTTGAGTGATTTTTCTGTATGCTTTTTTTCAGAAACTCAAAATACAATTATTTAGCTGATTTAAACTATTAAAGATTCAATATAGATACAAAATACCCATTGCTGATTGTTCCAATTTATAGAGGAGATAACATTGTTTACCAGGATGGCTGAGGACCTCATGCAGTGCAACATGACTAATATACAAATGTTCTAGTATGAATATTGTTAAACACATTTATGTACTTGCAATGCGTGCGATTATTTACACACTGCTGCAAAAGAATGAATGCATATTCCCTCCAACATGGTAATTACTAACGAGGTAGGTTAGAAATTTTGGGATCAGTCACTTATGGAACATACTGCCACCAAAATCTCTGCGTGTTCATATCACCAGCTTTACATAAATCAAATTTTATGTAAAGGGATTGGAGCCAAACAAACATAGACAAGTGTGTGACTAAATAGAGTCTTACCTTTGGCCATATGCATTGTGGGATATTGTTTGTCTTACCTTTCTTTCCCAAGAGGGAAACTTGCATTCCATTGTTCTTGTGGGACTTCCCCATGGTCATTTCTAAGATGAAGTTAGAGAATGATATTTGCTATTGTCTCTGTGCTAAACTTAAGAACATTTCTCAGAATGAACTGCCATACAGTGTAAGTACATTGGACAATGTTATATTGTAGCAGAGGTTCATTTAGGAATTAATCTAAGAAGGGGCAATATTGAGCTTGCGTCATCTCAAGGGGTCACAATTTTCATACTTAATTGAGATAGAAGAGGAGATGGGCTTCAGTGCAATTGCCTTCATATTCCCTTTTTAACTTCCCCCCTATAAATGAACCCCACCCCCCATGTAGTATGTAGAAGTGTACAATACGTAACTTGTCAATAAAATTAAATAACAATTAGTTTCTACAGGATCAGATTTATAGCTTGTATTCTTGGAATGAATTTTGTAATTATATTCCTATTAAAGTGAATATAATAATCCCTTCCAGACTACTATAGGACCTTTCAGTTGACATACTGTAGCTTCCTTTTGAGAGTGTCACCAGAAAAAACAACGAACTATATCCTTATCGAGCTTTTAGTGTTTCCCGTCCTGTGGTTTCTTATGGATGCTACTATATATGGATGTTTTAGTATGGCTTGGTTCTACTGGCTATGATATAAAGACTTCTTTGTCTACAATTTGATTCAGTTAGCTGCCAAAACATCTCCTAGCTGTTAGCTTTAGGAACAAAAAACTCTCTTACAAGTTACTCTCTTTGTGTTCACTCATTCTCGACTCTACTATAGCCACAATGAACTTCAATCTCATCATCATCTCTACCATCTTATCCTGTGCCTTTGGTTTGCCAGTAGTAGAAAGAAATACAAGATCAACTAGTTCCAGCAACTCAGTCTTAACTGCAATTACTGGTGCCACACTTCTAAATGAAATAATAGTGAGTTCACATTTGGGCATTAAGGTTGGACTGTATGTTATATTGTTTGTTCTTGCGCACACAGAATGATATCAGCATACTTCAGTTGTACCGCCAGAGAATGTATGATAGTGCCAAATCTATTTGTGAAACTTTTACTCAAACAAATACAAACTCTACACCTACCATAAATGCTACATGCTCAGGCAATGCGTCTTCAGTGGTTGTGAATTCTCTGCGTACATCAAGTTGCTCCTGGGTAAGTAAAAATAGAAGGTTCTAATTATTCCACATTTAAGAGATATTGACTTCACTTTCAGATCAACAGTGTTAGCAGTTCTATTTTGCCAGAATGCAAGTCGCACCTTCAAGAAGTAGATCTGACCTGCCATGAGATACAGCTAGCAGACCTGGCTTACAAAGTGACGTTCACTTTGACTGGAAGCAACTCCTACAGAGCTAGAGAGAACTTGGACAACTGGGTTTCAAGATTTGTAGATCCTAACCAAATGTCCAAAGAAGCATTCAGACTGATAACGAGGAGAATCCACTAATCCTAACTGAACTATTACCATTCTGTCACATGTACCGTTCTCTCTAACAAATCCATGTTCATTACATTAGTTCAATCAACACATCGCCACTTATAAAATATAAAACCCGATTTTCTCTTATTTTTTTACATCATTTTCAATCTATTACTTTGTTGATCTAAAATACAAGGTTAACTCTACTGGCTTAAAAAAACACAATTCTAATTTAAATAGATGGAGACAGAAGAGGGGAAAATTATGTAGTCGTGTCACTTTGAGTTGATTCTTGTGTAAGACTGTATAGTTGTGTAGTAATATTGTAGGCGTATATAGTCTGGTCATATTAGAAGCCATGGAGACATTTTGGTGAAGAGTTACATAAATTAATCATGAGGCAGAGGTGAATATTAACAAGAGGGTTTCTTTAAGGGTTACAGTTCTCTGCAGGTTAATTGCGTATATTTGGCATGTGTACGGATAAACTTGCTCTTTAAGGAAGTTAATTGTTTCACTTTCACTAACTCTACATCACTGAAGCCATTATGTGATCTTATAATATTTTGTTTGTTTAGTGTAGGAATTATTTTGATTTAGACAACAAAGGGACTAATAGTGACTCTCAGTAATGTAAAAAATAACAAACAACAGGTTTCATGTGATGTGTTTATTGATAAGGTAATGCACCTTATGCATAGCTCTTAGAATACAAGAACAACTAAAATAGCTCACTAAAACACTTGACACTTGAATAAATATATCCAATTAATTGAGTGCAATAAAAGGATCCATAGTTTAAAAAAAAATTAAATTGTTGCTACTATCCAGAAGGAGTGCTAAAATGTTACTAGCACTATTTAATTATTCATACATTCATTCATTCATTCATTCATGCTAGCGTTGTGGACTTCCTTGGTATAACAAATTGTATTACAATTTGGGACTAGATAAAGTAATAGAGTGATTTGAAGAGTAGCTCAGAATACTGTGATCGATGAAAGCTATAACTTCATAGATTATGTGCATGTTTACATTCCTCGGAATTTCCAACCTTGTAATGAATTTTCCCTTTTTCCTTTTATAGTGTACTTGTTTAGGAATGGGTCACTGAAGAATCCCATGAAGGGAGTGCACTTAGTCCAGTATATAAAGGAAGGTTGACAATATCTAGGACTACAACTGACTAGCCAAACTTGAGAGCAACAGACACTTATAACAATCTATCTCTTTGAATTCTCTACTTATAGCTATGGCAACTACTAAGATCCTGAGCACATGTCTCTCTGCTGTGTTCTTCATCTACTTCACTGCAGTCTCGGCAACTCAATCTAACACACTTGCAGTGAGTAAAGAGCTGCATAGCTACAACTG